>Ga0228710_1005845_pt1 | contig 18958 bp, 15 predicted proteins | sample MedpolnodulmetaG_FD_177995 | JGI IMG/M metagenome (GOLD analysis project Ga0228710, IMG submission 177995) | Root nodule microbial communities from Medicago polymorpha collected in Santa Monica, California, United States - pink nodules | ecosystem: Host-associated > Plants > Roots > Nodule...
TTGCTTTCTCTATTATGTTTTGGGTTTTTATATTTTCACTCACATGTTCATATCTTTTGGGGTCTCATGTTTGTTTTTCGATTGATGATTTAATTGAAAAGTCGAAACAGTTGCATTTATGCACATTAGGAAGATGATGCTAAGGGGTTTGAAAAATCAGTATGTGGGAGCGGGTTTATTGCTGGTATGGGAGAACCACTTTGATTTTTTTCCATAAATAATTGCTCCATTAGTCGTTTGTCTTTAATTTGTTCTGTTACTCAGAATTCTTACTCAGAATCATCATATTTGTGTGTGTTTTTAGTCGTTGCTATTGGAATTTAGAATGGAATTTAGGTTGTTGAATTGTTTATTTTGTTGTTAATTAAATTCCCTGTTCAAGTTCTGGTGTTATTGTGGCAGGTTTTGATTAGGACTAGCTGTTGATTAGGTTGATTGCCTTTGGTTCTCATCAACTTTGGAGGGTGTCCACGGCGCTCGAAATTGGCAAGCTATGTGTAGTCTTTCTGCCCGACTGTTGCTACCGCGCTCTCCTCAACTTCTTCAGGAACAATGGTTAGTGGTTACTGATTTCTTTTCCCTTTCCTGTTGTTCTTATTCCCCTTATGTTCTTATTCTCATCACTCCACTTCTGTTCTGTTTTTTTTATTGAAATTGTAGGTCGTCGATTCTGAAAATATAAGGCAAAAACAAGGTTGAAAAGGTTGTGTATGTGCAGGTGAGCATGGTTGAGATTGTAGGTTGATTCTGAAAATATAAAGTAAAAATAAAAAATTACATGGTTGAGAGTGTTCTTTTATTTTATTTTTAAAAATATGACTTGGTTTTACCATGGGCTGTGTTTGAAATACTTTTTAAGTTGTTTCATTTAGATTTCATTGTATCAGAACAGTTGTAGGCTTTTTATCATTAAATCACTTTTTATGAAATTGGTTTTAATTTTAAATTGTTGCTTGCAATATCGAAAGTTAAAAAACAAATTGAAAGGATCAAGTTTTACACAGTTTTAGGAGAAATAGATGGTGAATTATATTTGAAGGAACTGTCTCATGGCTATATATATATATATATATATAAAACATGAACGAATATGAATAACTCTTATGTTTTCTGTGCATTTTCTGTGCCTACTCCAACACTAATCTTTATCAGGTATCATTAGCTTTTCAAGTTTATTTCTACTATTGAATGTCAGATTCAGCCTTGAAACCTAACCTTGAAATATTTTCATGTTTTATTTGTCTTACAAATTGAAATTAAACAGGCCTTTTTTTTCCTACTGTGAACTTTCCTTTCACCTATGCAATGATTTTATGAAATGCATATAGAGATTTATATATCTATCATGAAGTTAGCATTCACTAATACATCTTAAAATATGCTTCAATGTATGCTTGGTTCACTTTCATGATGGATACCAGAATAGAAACCTTATATGCATTTAGATGTACTTTGCTTTAAGGTTTAACTTCTAATAAGCATGACCATATAACTGTGGATCATGTCATTTCTAGAGGACGTTATTGATTAAATAAATTTTCTTTTAATATCTAATAAATTTTGACATATATTAAACTGAATATGTAAGAATCTGATGTACCATTTGATTATATTTATAATTGATTATATCAATATGTTAAATTGATGCGGTGAGTTTTTTTGCTGTTCAGGCGTCTGCTGTGTTGCTGTTGTTGCTATGTTATAGGACTATTGTGCCTGGTGTTGTTGATGTTTTGCTTATGTTTGTGGTTTTCCTTGGTTATATGCGCCTGTGTGTTTTGCACTTTTTGTAATGGTTCGCTTTTCTGCACCTTTGCTTGAGAATTTTTGTTGTTCATCATCATTTTTATTATTCATAATATATGGTTTAGTTTCCAGAATTTAATCGACATAGTTTCTTTATCTACTTACTACTTCTGGAGGATTTTTTTGTTACTCTAGCATTGATGTGGGAAGCGTTTCTGGTATTTATAATTATCTCTTGGATGATGTACAGGTTGAGAGGATGGTCAAGGAGGCTGGGAGATTTTCAAAGGAGGACAAGGAGAAGAGGGATGCAATAGACACAAAGAACCAGACGGACTCTGTTGTCTACCACACTGAGAAGCAATTGAAAGAGCTAGGAGAAAGGTACCCGGCCCTGTGAAAGATAAGGTGGAAGCAAAGCTGGTAGAGCTTAAAGATGCTATTTCTGGTGGTTCGACCCAAACTATTAAAGATGTCATGGCTGTCCTCAATCAGGAAGTTATGCAGCTTGGACAGTCTCTATATAACGAACCCGGAGCTGCAGATGCAACATGATCTACACCACCTGGTAGCGAGTATGGCCCCTTAGAATCATCAGCAGGCAAGGGAGCAGATGGGGATGTGATTGATGCTGATTTTACTAACTCTAAATGAGTTATAGAGATTATTTAATAGGATTGTTTTTTTTATGCTTCTTCTGTGCTAAATTAGTGATTTTTGTCAATGGAGAGCGAGGGTTTTATTATAATTAGACTTTTCTTATAGGTGCTCATTGACGCACGTTTCTGTATCTTTGGATATTTTGTCTGTGAAATACAAGTATTATTGTGGATGGAATTTACAGTCTGAAAATGTCCTAATTTGAAATGAGAAAAACTTAAGATGATTTTACATATACCTATTAAAATACGAACCTGCATGATTTTACAAATAATTGTTTGCAAGTTAAACAGTAATGATGCAACTTTGTATAAACGATAGTGTCACGATCGGCTAGATTGTACGACGATGTAGGTGACATTTATTTTTGATTTTAGCCATTTTAAGTTTGCTCTAAACACCTATCTGCTATAAAAATTACCATTAGCGTGCCGGAAAGCAGTCTTTTTAAAGTTTACTTCACGCTCGAGAAATGGTCCATTTCCTCTTGGTTTTCTGATTTCTACGGATGGTGTAGATATTGTGTTGCAAGTTCATGAAAAACAGGGAGAGGCTATACTTATTTGACAATTCCAACTTCCAAGCATGTGATTAATTATATTGATTATTAATCTTCTCTATATTATATACAATTCTCGAACTCTTTCTATCATATGCTTGTGAATTATATTAAGCCACCTTCTTAAATTGTATCTTTGCCTTTTTATTATAAATTTCTTTGAAATATTAATTTCTATTTTTTTGGTTTTAAACGTTTTATCGACTTTCTCTGAATATTAGAGGTTTTTTTAGACCCAGCTGAATATTAGAGGTTATTTAGTGAAACCAACGAACTACATTTTATTATCTTACTGTTTCACACCTATCATAACTGTAATTTTAGTTGAACCTGGTTGCAGATGGTCATTCTCCACTGTTTTTGTCATTATGCCACACAAGTTCTGGTTGAATTAATTTCACTTTTAAAATATATATTCACGACACTAATCATTAATTAATTACACCTTATTAGCAAACCTCTAAAATCGCCCCCCGCTTCTTATCCCAATTTTTCCACTTCCCATAATTTCTCTTACACTCTTACACTTATCATTTTTGGTTCTTAAATATTAGTTCAAACAATTATTTATATAAGTTGAAATTATATAATTAAATAGTGATTCCAGCTCATAAGACCCGTGTGGCGCACGGGTCATCAATCTAGTAATATTTAATTCTCACTTTCATTTTAAGTTTAATGGTTGAGATTCTATTTGAAAAAATTTCAATTGAAAGAATCTAATAAGACATCATCCGTTTACAAGACAACATCCGTTTACAAGACAACATCTACTTGACTCGATCTATCTTAAAAAATGATTATTGTTACACTTTTTTTATTTTTTTTATCAAATCCCTAATATACATGGATTTGGATCCTCTATTGCCTTGTTGTCTTCTGCCATCTCTACTACACAAATCCAACGGCCACGAAAAAGAAGGAAAACAAAAACGGTGACGTCATAAGAAAGAGAAAGGGATGTATGAGTCAACTCTTTTCAATTATTTTTAGACTTTCTTCGTCCTCGTTTGTTGTTTTGGGATTTCTTCTTCTCGTATCTCTTTGACTATTAGAAATTGAAATCAATGATTTATTTTATCAATTTTTTTGGCTTTTACTTTTCCCAGATGTTAATATCATTGCTAGAAAGCAGAATCACAAAACCACATAGAAAATTGTTGTTCACACATATCATAAGGTTGAAACACACATATAAAAGACGCAAATATCTATCGGCAGTTAACTGGCGCCAGTTTTGTTTTTCCTCAGTAGTTAAGTGCCGCAGTTTCCTCGGCAGTTAACTGCAGCCGGTTCCATCGACAGCTAACTACTGAGGAAATCAATTATGCAAACAGTGGGTTCTGCATAACTCAACCTGGCCATTTTTCATCCAGTTTTTATCTGTAATTAAACCAGAGCATTTCCAAAGGCAATATAACTCATACATCATTTATACTCAGTCATAAACTAGAAAAATACATTATCTTTTACAGTTGTCCATAATTAAATCAAACCGACAAGGGGTTAAAATTACACGAATGTTTGAAATTCATCATAACGTTAAATAATGTCCATGATTAAACAACACATTACAACACATAACATATCGTTAAATTAAATCTCTACTGACATTCTACGCAGTTGCATATGGAACAAACATACATATATAATATATTATCTTCCACCATATTCCGAAACATAAATCTGACGTCGTTATCGTTGCGAATAAGCCAAGGCATACAACTTGCCGTTTTCCATGCGTATTCATCACTATCTTCTCCTAGGTCTATGCATGGCATCTGACCAAATAAGGGACGTGTATATTGATTTTCACCAAGATGCTCAAAATATGTGTTAAGTTGTGTCTTCAAATCATCAAGAGAGTCGGTCGACGTTATCATAACCTTAATTGTCTTTTTACCTAACACGACCTTCAATTTTTGCAACCTCAGACTTGTTTCACTTCACAAAAGCTTTATGAAATAAAATCATATATTAGGATGTAATTAAATGAAACGTAATAATCAATAAAATGTATATAAAATGTGTAAACATAAATGCGTAAACATTAACAAGTAAGAAATAAGTATGCACTAGTTTCACCACATAAAAGTCATATTATCATATATTTATATAAATTACATAATGTTACTTATATATTGGCCACAAAAAATTGACGTTACAATTTTGACCCCAAAACATACGTCAGTGTAATTTCTACCAAAAAAAAGGACTAACACCGACAAAAAAATCACTCATTAAAGACCAAGTGATTGGGGAAGATCAAGTGAAATAGAATCTTCCTCATCTTCCGCAATAACTTCAAATTGTTGTTTTGGTTTTTCGGAAGTGTCCAGCAAAATAGGCGCTACTTTGTTTGACTCCTTTTGTGGTTGTGGCAGTTTGTTTCCACTTTCAATAATCATGAGCTTTCAGAACAAATCATGTTGATCCAAATACTCATCTTCCCAAGTCACCGCATCTTGATTCTCGTGATTGTGCCACTCCGTAGACGATGGAGGTAGTGGACAACCATCCTTCAAAAAAAATAAGCACGAAATAATTCGGAATTACTCCAAGGCACATGATGGGAGTTTTTTGCTTAGTCGGCGGTGGTGGCCCTCTTAGTGGGAAAAAAGATTCTGATTTTCCAATTTCAAGATTTGTCAACATGACCACACACCTTTTGTAATAATTAGCAACAATGTGTCTCATGTCCGGAAAAGTCAACCACTTATCAGCATGTCGAAAACCACTCATAGTTGCGGGAGGATGTAAGCCATTTAAAATGTAGTTATAACGGTTCTCACCCGCATATACTTCCACATAATCATCTCTATGATCTTTCAACTCTTGAATAAGATGTCTACGAATCATGATATGACTTTCTTCGGTCAATCCCATGAACTCGGCTATAGCCTAAAATCCACAATGTCCATCGCCTATAACATCCACCACTTTTTCAATAAATGGAACCATGAACCTTGGCATATAATCAATAGGGATGATAACCGGAATATACGTTGGAACCAGAATAGGCTTAGGCTTTGGATACCGAGTAGGTGGTGGAAGTTGGGAAAGTGATGTTTTACCAAGACGAGCATCTCTTTTTCTAGAAAATGATGAAGTTGTTGGTGACGCTGACAGTTGACTATCCGGATTTTCGGAATCAACAACCTCCCACGAAGAAGGGATTCGACTAGTCGATGTAATTTTTCCTCTAGACCTCGCAATGTCCACTTTTTTCATGGCTCCCTTGGTTGGTACTTTTCGTGGTGGTGGAGACAACATGGTGGTTTCAGTAAATGTCAACTGCCGCAAAACCTCTTTGATTTCAAGATTCATTTGGTAAGGGACTTTCTTGAGACGTTCTTGAATACCATTTCACTCATCATCGACAGAAAAACCATTTTCATTACATTCTTCGCCCATACGTAACCTATGCCAATGAAGTTGTATCTCATCAAATAAAATTGGCTTGTCTTCAAAGATTTTAGTAGTAATTTCACATGCACGTGGTTGCCCGTAAGATGTTCTTTGAACACAACCACAAATTTTCTTGTCCATGCACAATGTTCCCCTACAACGTGACTCTTCCAAAGCAATGTTGTCCAAAACATATCTAGACACATGACCACCTAACCCAGAGTACAAAGTGACATCTTTGAATCTATGTTCCAATACGGTAACGCTCTGACCAAATGATGTTTGTATCGCAGTGAACTGAAACACCAACATGTCATGCATTTTCTCCCAGCAAGTACCCAAATCACCTACACTATTGTCCAAATATTTCATTACTAAACCATGAACCGATTCTACCTTGTTGGTGGTTCTACAACCAAGATACAATACATGGTATGTCCATACCCGCACTATTTTCTCCTTCACTTCATTCAAGGTGGTCATGGCATACTTTAGGAAAAGTGGGAAATCACTACAAACATCTTGGAACCCCACTAATGCATTTGCATATAACTCTTGAGTGAGCAATTCAACAATAAATTTCCATGCCCTCATTATCTTCTTGACAACATCGCCATGTTTCACCTCTTTCCCATCCTTTTTTTCCAAAGGATATCTACAATCTAAGATGCACCTTTGTTTAACATTTGCTTGCACATGAAAGTAACAATTCATTGCATAACTTTCGGGGGAAACATTTCCAACCGCTTTCATCAAAGACATATCCCTATTAGTCACACTCACCTTAGGCAAATTCATCTTTGACGTAAGAAGTTTACGCATAATTTTTAAAACCCAAACAAAGTTTTCCTCTTTCTCATGTGTCACAAATCCAAAGCCAACCGAATATGTCAAATCGGTCGAGGTGACCCCAACTACCTCAAACATTGACATCTTGTACATGTTGGTTTTGTAGGTGGAGTCCATAACCAAAACCATTGGAAAATTGTTAAACAACTTAACGGATGTTGGATGAGCCCAAAAGATATCTTCAATAGTAGTACTTTAACTTTGTGTTCTTGAGAAATAAATATAATTGTCCTCCTCCAACTTCGAGATTAGATATTGCAACGGCGTCTTGTCACCTATATTTGCCTTCCATATTTGTTGACGTTCATTGTATACTTGCTTGATATTTTTCATGCAATATGGTCTTTTGTTCTTCAAATTTATCAAAATATTTCTTGGAAGCATCTTGCTCTTGGTCAAGTCACGTACAATCTTCTTGTCGTCATCCTTTAATCTATTGGCAAGAATGTGTCCTTCTAAAGCCGACTCCATCGCATGGTTGTGAACTCCATTAAGAATGTTCAATCCCCATTCCTTTGTTTGCCTACTAAGATATCCACTAACCATGAAAGAGCACCCACATTTTCTTGAGCACTTTGACACATGCTTCGGTTTTTTTCCGGCACTTTGTGAGCTCTACTCCTTTCACACACTAGTTGCAACATTGGATTGATCAAACTTGATCTTTGCTTGACGACGTGCCCACTCAAGCAAGTTTTCTCTATCTTTCCATTTAACATCGTTTCAAAAAAAAACCTAGCCGTGTCAACTTCGTGGGCATGAAGTGGGAGGACACCAAAGTCGACATATTTAGAAGCTTCAACATGGACGGAAGCTCCATCAATGTTTGGTTTGGCTTCAACCTTAGGCGGGTTGACATCTCCGGATTTTTCGACAAAATTTGGTTTTGTCTATCCAGGATCATCTTCCGCGTTGTCAACCATTACTATAAATAAACAACACAAAACTATGAATTAACAACTAGCTAATGAATAAACATCAATTGCATAATGAATTAAAACAAAAAAACAAAGAAAAAAACAAAAAAAAATACTGCAAACTGGCAGTAGCTGCCTTGCCAACGTTTTTCCTAAGTATTCCTCGGCAGTTAACTGCCGAAATAACTTTGGTAGTTAACTGCCGAATTTCCCATGCAAGCCTTGGCAGTTAACTGCCGGTCCCCCCATGACAGTCATTCACGTAAACATACCGAAAATACACAAAGAACAACAAAAAATAAACCGATTAAAAGCAACAATACCTGTTTTTTAACGTCAAAAGTGTGTTGATACCTCCTAGGATTGATGCACCAATGATTTTGGGGCAAGATTTGATGTAAAAAATATTGGATTTTGGTGTTTAGATGGAAGAGGGAAAAAAGATGATGATGAAATAGTGTGTAGGGAGACCAGGTGGCTGTTTCATCTGATGAAACATTTCCTCGGCAGTTAACTACCGAGAAACTCAAAAATCAACTGCAGTTAACTGCCGAGGAATCTTGAAACTGGCGACAGTTAGCTGCTGAAGGGTATTTGCGTCTTATATATGTATGTTTCAGCCTTATGATATGTGTGAACAACAATTTTCAACCGCTTATAATGTAGGTATTGACAACTGGGTTTTAGTAGGATTGATTTCTTGTTCTTAAAATATTCATTTTGAGTAGAAAAGCATAGCACTCAAAAAACCAATTCATCATTTTTGCATGTCAAATTGAAGAGCCACGGAAAAGATGGTTCAGTTTGTTTCTTCCCTCTTGTTCATTTTACTGTACTACTTTTGTTGAAGAAAAAATTCGCTGGATGATAAAAGGCAGGAGGGGATCCATATACACCTCCATGGGGTGTTACGGACATTTTAGTTATTTTCATTAGCATTACAAGTGAACAACGTGGCAAAATTATATCTACTAAAATGATAAGAACAGTTGTTTGTCATGGACTCTATTTTCAGCTACAATGGTGCCTACTCTAACTTTCTTATTTTTTACAAATTAATCAATCATATTGTTTTTGAATGACAAATATATATATATGTATGTGTATGTATATATATATATATATGTATGTATATATATATATATATATCTATATATATGTATGTATGTAGTACTAACTACTAAGTAAAAATAATAATTTTGTTGCCTTTAAAATAATGGTGCTATGGACTGCCGCCCTTCCCATACACCATCAGGATCACCCCTATATAGACAGACAAACACACAAAGGCCGTCAAGTACCAAAGCAAACTACCACAACATAAAGGGATCTAACAAATGATTGGTTCTGCCACCCAATCATAAAAGGACCTACGATGATTAGGGTGTCTCTCGAAGAACCACTTTCACAAGAGGAATTGAATCATATCTACTGGAAGTTCAACCTTAATTGACTTAGCTGCAAAAATAAAATAACTGTGTGCGTTACCTAAGATCCACACAGTCGAATGCCAAACCAACTGGAAATATAGCCTACTCCCAGTTCTCTCAAATTAATCATGATATGACAATTATAACAAAAAAGCTAAATACTTATTTATCTCATGAGGGTGTTTATTTTACGTTTACTTGATTTATTCCTACAAATAAAGGAATAGTACAATTTATTAATCTATATAATAAACATATGAATGCATATTTAAATCATTTTATTCGAATCTAATATTTGAATCATTTTGTTCGAATCTACAAAAATAACTTCAAACAAATGCATCCTACACACTAATTCTTGTAATTTTTATAAGCAGCATGGAAAAGATCAATTAGATAAGAAACATAGTCACATGATCTACAACTATATGCATAAAAAATTCGAGTCAGATATGTGCATCCAAAACGCAAAGGTAAAAAAAAGAAAAAAACCAAACACTTTAGCATATTACAGATAGCACTTGAGTGACATAGAATTGGGTGACATAGGCCAATCACAATGTCACAATGCTTGTGTTTCTCTCTCTTTCACAAGCATTGTGACATTGTGATTGGCCAATATCACCAATGTCATCCAACTCTATGTCACCCAAATGCTACCCAGCATATAACTGAGTTGACAAAGAATGTTGAGATTGCAAGGGGGAAGAGTAAACACTTGGTGTTAAAGGATTTGCAGAATGTTGTTGCCAACTTGGCTAGTTCATCTAGCCACATTCCATTGTAAAATCAAATTTTGTGGATGAATTCTTCTCTTTCAATTCAGTTACAGTTGGTTCATAGCAGCTTTCTATGTTAGTTTTCTCGTATATGGAGAATCAAATCCACCCTTTTACATAGTATCAATTACATTTGGATTTGATATCTCCTTCATTTCTATAACACGTCATCTTCTTTATCTGTCCTTGCTTTTATCTCTGATTGAGATTATTTTTTGCTTTTTGACTTTTTCCTTCTATTTGTCTTCCTAATCACGTAACCATTTTCCGTTACATTCATCGTCATTTCTGAGAGTTCTGCAAAGAGCGTTAATGGTGGATTCACAAATACCAAGAACAACGGTCATCATAATGATACCCTTAGTCCATATTTCGTGCATCCAATGAGAACCCAGGTCTGGTTCTCATGACTCCTCTTCTTTCTAGTAACAACTAACAACTATCATTCTTGGTCTAGATCCATGAATGTTGCTTTAAGATCAAAGCACAAATTACACTTCATCAATGGTTCTTTATCACGACCTCCATAGGAAGATCATGACTCTCTTGCCTTAGACAGATGCAACACCATGGTCATGTCATGATTAAGCAAATTCAATTAAAATTGAGATTTCACAAAGTATTTGTGGATGGACAGTGCTACTGAAATCTGGAAGGAGCTCAAAGATATATTTTATCAAGTTGATATCTTCAATATTTATGATATTCAAGAAGAAATCTGTACTTTGAAGCAAGGTGATTCCTTTATTTCTTTTTATTACACCAAGATGAAGAAATTATAGCACCAAATAGAAAATTTCAGGCCTATTCCTAGTAATAATTGTGTTGAGAATAGTCATTTTCTTGCCAAGATGCGATGTGATCATGTAATTAGATTTTTAAAGGGGCTCAATGAACAATATTCCGCAGTAAGATCCCATATCATGTTATTGGATTCCCTCCGTATTGGAATATTTTATTATTTAATTATATTTCGATAACATTATGTGGAAAAATATCGTAATAATTATTATATTAGCTATTTATCAATTGCGAGCCTTAATTGATTAGTGATCAAATTAAATAATAAGACTGTTAGATTTCAAATTGGATAATTGATTAAATATTTAATTAGTTGATATGGATTATATGAATGGATGTCTGGATGGCTCGTTAACGGAATAATGAGGTTATGAAACAATTAGTTGATATGGATTATATGAAACAAAAATGGTTATCCAATATAAAAGAGGTTATGGTCCCCAATACATCGTACACGGTAAACTCTCTCTTCTCTTATTTGAAAAGAACTTGAGGCATAAAGGTATCGGTTGAGGAAGAACCAAATCAGTCACCCCTAACCCTTTGTTGTGTTTCATATTAGATTGTCTCCTTTCTTGTTTCAAACTATTGTTGTTGAGAGGATCAAAGCTTCCAGGTATTCCTAATACCTTACTATTGATGTTCTTGATAAATGATAAATCAAACATGTCGTAGATCCGATCATAATCATGTTCAATGATTTGTTTGCTTCCGCTATTAATTCATAATTATTGAACATGTGTTATGAAATCTGTTATAATTTAGACCTAATTTTTCTAACACTCCCCACTATTGCAAAGGTCTATCCATTTCTTGTTCAGCAAGAAAGACAACTTATTATGCCATTAGATGAGTCTAAGATACTGACTTCTTCAGGAAATGGTTTTTCTTACATTCAACATTCTGATAGAGGTCAATCATCACTTGGCAAAGGTTATAGGGGAAGCAGAGCCTCTGGTGGTAGAGGTAGAGGCATTAGGCTTTGTTCACATTGTGGCAAAATTGGACACCATAGACACATGTTGGAAGAAACATGGTGTTTTCATTAACATTTTCCTTATTTAATTTTAAAAACCACTACTTTAGTCAAGCAATTCCAGCAAAATAATTTATATACTTTCAACTCACTTCTTTAGCCATTATGAACTCTACAGATTGCAAACTTTAGAATGAATAAAAAATTTGCCACGGATGTGCGTATCATGTTTATTGTTATTGTCATTAACATTATAATTTCTTGGACTGATTGAAATTGAGATCCTAAAAAATGTAAAACGCCCTCCAGAGACCAGGAAAGTGAGAATTGATAACCATTCATCAAAATCAACTCAATACGACAATATCTTCATAGAGCTTTGATGTCTTTCACTTACGAACCTGAGATATCTCATAAACTAAATACGAATAGGTTTTTGTTAGATATAGGATGATCAAATAAAAAAAACACAAGAAATAGAGTTTCCGATAATATAAATGAAAGGCTTTGAAGAAAAAAAATGATTACATTAATCTCATCCACTCCCTTTCACATTAATTATAAAAATGCAGTATCAATCACATTAAAACTTATCTTCTTTCATTTCACCATGACTTGATCAGAAGATAGAAAAGATGGGGATAATTAGTTTCCCACATTCCACACCGTTGATATGACCTAATCAGAAGAACGGCGTTCGAAGGATGTACTTGCAAGCATGTTGACACTCAAGTCAGCATTTGAACTAGAATGTGAGTTAAAGATAGAACAAATCATATCATAGATGACTAAAAAAGTTCTTTTATATAACCGTATAAAATAAGAGAATCAAATTTATTAGAACGAGGGATTGTATGTTTAAAAAACACATGTATTTATTGATGGATTAAAATAAGTCTATAATAGAAAAAATCATTCAAAAAATTCATCTCTTAATTTGAGTTTACTCTTCTTAAACCACGGTTAATGAGAAACTGATTGAATAGAAAAAACGGTGCTGCACTTATATTATTCATACTAGCGAAGTAATTTATTTAATAAGTAAGAAAATCTAATTGAATTTTTTAAGCAAAAATGCAAACGATGCCTCTTAATTTTAACGGTCCAATCAACACATTTTCTTAATCACAAAATGTACCACATCATGCTTCTATAAGACTATAACCTTTTATCCACTTGATTTAATATCCAACACATTTTCTTAATCACAAACGATGTCTCATGTGTTTTCTTATAAATAGCTGTCTCGCTAATTCCATTTGTGTAAATTAAAATTCGATCCAAACATGGCCTCTACAAACTCACTTGTATTACTTCTACTTGGAATGATAATGGTTACCACTGTCGTAGGTGCTGGAAGGTTTAATATGTTTGGATATCCAGATACTAGCATACTATTAGATCCACAAGAAGACAATTGGCCTGACATATTTTCTAACCCATCTGACATTATAGTGGGTGGAAAGCGTAGAAGTCTTGCACGTCCGCCGCCTATATTTGATCCAGAAGAAGATTTGTTGGAAGTGGATTCTCTTCGTTGAAATACAACAACCATTTTTTTTTTTATAATTTAATTCTCACATTTTTTTTTAGTGAATTTTTTTTGGTAGTGTCTCACTTTCTCTTTTAAGTTTAACGGTTGATATTCCATTTGACAAAAATTTCAATTGAGATTTGAATCTAAATTTGTCGGACAACTAATGAGACATCATCTATATCTGCTTAACTCAGTCCACCTCACCAAAAGAATAATTATTGTTAGACACTTTTTTTTTATCAAATCCCCAATATACATCTCCATGGGGTGTTAGGGACATTATAGTAATTTTCATTAGCATTACAAGTGAACAAAGTGGCAAAATTATGTCTACTAAAATTATAAGAACAGTTGTTTGTTATATCAGTTTGTTATGGACTCTATTTTCAGCTACAATGGTGCCAATTACAACTTTCTTGTTTTTAACAAATTAATCAATCATATTGTTTTTGAATGACATATATATACACACACACAAAGGCCGGTAAAAACCTAAGCAAACTACCACAATATAAAGGGATCTAGTAGAAGTTCAACCTAGAAGTTCTCGAAGAACCCCTCCCACAAGTGAAATTGAATCATATCCACTAGAAGTTCAACCTCAATTGACATAGCTGCAAAAATAAAACAATTGTATGCCTTTCAAAGGATCCACACAGTCGAATGTCAAACCAACAGGAAATCTAGCCTACTCCTAGCTCTCTCAAATTAATCGTGATATGACAATTATAACTAAAAGTTTAATACTTATTTATCTTAAGAGGGTGTTTGTTTCACTACTAAAATACATTGAAATAGTGACGAATTTTAATAACGGATTTAGTAAATTTGTCTCTAATTTCCTCGTCGAAAACCATCAGTGACGAAATTTATTTCGTTTATACTTTTTAACAAATTTTCATATAGTTTTAATTTATTTTCATATTCTAAAAAGTATTTTGAGGTCCTACCTATTTCATCATTATTTCCTATTTTAATATTATAATATAATTTTTTGTTAATATTTTAATTATATCTCTAGTGTTATTTATTATATCTATAAGTTCTAAGGTTATTATACCTTTAGTTCTGCTTACACTCATTTTCTAATTTCCTGATTTTTCTTTGTAAAATATTTATTTTACTTTCTAATTCTAGTTTTTCTTTATATTTTATTTAAAATATGTAGTAATTTTAATTTTCTAGATTTCCCATCTGAAACCTTAGATTTTTCTAAATTATCAATTTTAGTTATTTTTTAATCTTAGTGCTAGGATACCAATAATTGATACCAAATAATTCAAAAATTTCAACAAATTTCTTTTAGTCATCATCTAAATAATCTCATATCTCATTGTTTTCTATTAAGGCTGAATCTATTGTATTTCCTCCATAATACATAGAAACTATATATTCATCTATTAAAATATCATCCATCATATTTTCTAATGCATAATTTATCTCATTTTCGTTTCGTAAAGTATTGCTTGTCCGCATTATTTACCATATTCTTCACAAATTTTTGTCCTTAAATCTTTCGGTAAATTCAATTTCCATACACATCTTAATTTTTTATAAAAATCTTTTTCTTTATTTTCAATATTATTTTCATATGCTATGTCCCAATCTTTTTAACTTTTTTTTATTATTTTTTCTTTTTCATTAATACTAAATTCTGCAATCCTTATTTTATATTTCCTTAAATTTTTCCCGATTTCTAAGTCTATTAGTATATTCTCCTCTTTTATGAGTAATCTTTCTATCCTCCGTTTATTTTCTTCACTAATATCTCTTTTAATACGTCCATCTAATTGTTTTGAATAATATTTAACATTTTTTTCTAACTACTTCTTTTCTTAATTCTAAATTAAATACCGATAGTCTAGCTAATTCTAAATTATTCATATCCTATTTTTTAAATATGTTATTAATTCCTTTACTTGATTGGATAATTTTATCAATATTATTTTCTTCAACTTTTTTTGGTTCATGAAATCTAATTGGTCTAGGTATCCTTGTTCCTTTTAACTCTAATATCTTTGATTTATTTATAAAAGTTCCTAATTCTGTTATTTCATTTCTCTTTGGGTAGTAAATTTTTTCTATATCCTCAAATAGACTAGAGACATCTATTCTATTATTATTTCTAAAACTGATACTATGATGAGAATTTGTTAATGCATAAATAACACAATAAGTGATAGAAAATATTTTATCGTTTGGTCTCATTAAATTTCCTCTTAAAAATTTATGTTCAAGAGTGAGTGCTTGATCTAATCTTTGAGTATCTAAAGGGATTCCTATATTAGGATGTATTTCAAATTTTAATTTGACATAGGCTAGATTACCTTCAACAACTCCAAGTATTTTATCAACTGGATCTGTGATTCTATCATCCTTTAATACCAGTTCTACCGGAGAATTAACTCCTTCTTGAAAAGTTGCTTTAATTAAAACTTGTATAGCTCCTATATGAATATATCCTATCTTATTCCTATGTTCTTCTTTCTTTATATTTCTTTTTAACTTCATAAGTTTCTTCTTAATTAATAGGTGAATATATGTATGTCCTTGAGCATCCGTAATGTCTATAGGTGTCTCGTTAATTAATTTTTCTTAGTATATAATGTTCTCTTTTTGATTGAATCTTTCCATTATTCCACCGATTTTTTCTTTGTCTTTCATATTAGCATCTTTAGTTAAGTCTAGATCTTCCTTTTATATTTTTTAAAATAAAGTGGGATCAATTAAAATACTTCCCACATAATTTCCATCTTCTTCGATAATATTTAAGTGTTCTATATCATCCATAATTAGTAGATAATTATATTAACTAGTTCTCAAAATGAAAATACTTAAACATAATAGTAAATAATAATAATAAATGAAACATAAGTGCTGACATTATAACATATGTATAATAAAAGCTTAAATTAAGTTAGACAAAGTTAAGTAGATATACATGCTCATGATTTTTCATGAATTAGTTTTTGGTCCACCGCAGCTTCCGTAGCTCCGAGTAGGATTAGTGGTAGATATATATGTAGTAATGAGTAGATAATATGTAGTAATAAGTGGAATAAATTTGAGTAAGTGGAAGGATGAATTTTATTGATAGAAAAGTGATTACAAGGAAAAACACCAAAGTGCTAACAACTAAATCCTAAAAGACTTGGAAAAGTTTCTTAGAGAAACTTCATACAACATAGAGTTTTTCTACTATAGCTTACTACTACTCTCGTACAAGCCCTTATTTATAAGCCAAAAGGCCTTACTACTATTCACACATAATACTATTCATCAAGTACCTTAGGTCATCCACAATGGTGGGTGCTTCACCTATTTAGCACCATGCTAAATAGGCACCCCCACTGTGGAGTATAATATTTGGGTGTCTATGGAGAAGGGTGGCTATGGAAGCACCCTCTCTCTTCACCCCGTTTAATAAATCATAATGAAATAAATAAAATTTGGTTGAAACGTAATGATATAGAATTATTTGTGGGACCTATTTAGTAATTTCCTTTGTGGTGATGGGTTGGAGAAAAATGGTGCTTATCAGGTATTATTGTAAAATGAGTGACGTGAACAAAGTTGACACATTTATGCACTCAAAGTGGGGTGCTCCGTTGTGGATGGCCAGTCTTATAGGAGACATGAGTATACATTTTATATTTTAAAAGAGGTAAGTGTATATTTTAACATAATAAAAATATGAGTGTAATTCAAACTTCTTTTAGAGAAAGGAAGTGTAATTTACTCAATTTATTAATAGATTAAAATAAACGTATAATAAAAAAATTATTCAAACTGATGGAATAGAGAAAACGTTGCTGCACTTATATTATTCATACTATCCAAGTGATTTAATAAGTAAGAAAATCTAATCTAATCCTTTAAACAAAGAGGCAAACGGCTTTCTTAATTTTAACGCTCCAATCAAAACATTTGCTTAATAACAAAGTGTATTTAAAAATAAAAAACAAAATGTACCACATCGTGCTTCTCTAAGACTATTATAACCTTATAGCCAGTTGATTCAGCACAATATTATCATGTGATTTCCTACAAATAGTTGTCTTGCTTATTCCATTTGTGTGAATCAAAATTCGATAAAAACATGGCCTCTACATACTATTACTTCTACTTGGAATGATGATGGTTACCTCTGTCGTGGGTGCTACAAGGTCTAATATGAATAATGGATATCCAGATTATAGCTTAGAAGAAATGGAAGAAGAATGGTATCACTTATTTTCTGACCCACGTGCCATTATAATGGGTGGAAAGCGTATAAAATTTGCACGTCCGCCACCTACATTTGTTCCAGAAGAAGATTTGTGGGAAGATTTATGGGACTAATTCTTTCCACTGAAATTTGTTTCATGTTTTTTCCATTGTTAATCACCATCATTAAAATACAACAACTACTTTTTTTATAATTTAATTCTCACTTTCTTTTTCGTATTTAATGGATGAGATTCTATTTAAGAAAACTTGAGAAAACTTTTACTTGAGAGAATCTAAATCCATATTTACTACACAACTAATGAGAGATTGTCTGTTTACAGAGCAACATCTGCTTGACCCAGTCTACCTTCCGAAAATAATATAATTATTGTTATACAACTTTTTTATTTATTAAATCCCCAATATGCACCTTCATGTGGTGTTAGAGACATTTTAGTAATTTCATTAGCATTAGAAGTGAACAATGTGGTAAAGTTGTGTCTACTAAAATTATAATTATAATAGCACTTGTTAGAAGTTTTCTTTTCTTTATTCTTTTTTTTCCATTTACGTTTAAAATTCTCTTTTAAGAAGTGAAGTAGAATTCGTCCCTTATGTCTTTGTATATTGACTCTATTAGCATTACAACTTTCTTATTTTCTTCAAGTTAATCAATCATATTGTTTTTTAATGACATATAGATGAACCAGGTGCTTGTCGAAGAACCACTTGCACGCGAGGAATTGAATCCTATACACCAGAAGTTCATTTCATGCATATTCTAGAGGATTCACACAGTCAAATAAATTAATCATGATATGGCAAATTAACAAACCTTGTCAACCCTGTGAGGCTCTGAACAGTTTTAAAACATCAACTCTACGAGGCTCTGAACGAAAGCGTCAACCCTACGAGGCCCTGAACGCTCTGTCAACCCTACGGGGCTATGAACAACTATCTATTGTTGGAACAAAGGGTGTTTCACAAGTCACCTATTGAGTTTTGACAATAACAAGGTATTAAAAATAATCAATTGGATATGCTAAACAATTTGTTCAAGTGTACAGGATCCATAATCAAAGTACTA
>Ga0228710_1005847_pt1 | contig 18949 bp, 8 predicted proteins | sample MedpolnodulmetaG_FD_177995 | JGI IMG/M metagenome (GOLD analysis project Ga0228710, IMG submission 177995) | Root nodule microbial communities from Medicago polymorpha collected in Santa Monica, California, United States - pink nodules | ecosystem: Host-associated > Plants > Roots > Nodule...
GAAAGTTTCTTATTTTTTTTTTTTTTACTTAAAAGTAACTTTAATGTTTTTTAATGAAGCTAAAATGAAATTAAAAAAACCAAAGAACCAAGACTTCCAAGCACAAGGTGTGCTAAAAAGAAAAGATTAAGTCAAGAGTTTACATGAACAAGGTACAAGATAAAAAAGAACGAGAACAATGGAAGAAATGTACAATTACATTATAGCTCTCATACACATAATTGAGTTAATCCACCAAGAATGATAATCAAAAGAGAAAGTATGTTATTTCACTTTCAACCACCAGAACATCTGTAGCTTAATTTTTCGAGCAGTTTATGCAAAGAGTGTTCCTTATGCTTGAAAATTTGGTCATTCCTTTCATTCCAAATCACACAAACGCAAGATAACCATATGAGATACATAGCCGACCGATGAAGATTTGATGTTCCTCTTAAATGACGAAATTGTTGTAAATGATTCGATAAAAAAGCAGAAAACACCGTAGCATAACTCAACCATTACAAAACCAGAGTCCATATATTGATCCAAAGAAATTGCAAAGTAAAAACAAGTGGTTGATGTCCTCATTAAATCAGAACCTACACACACAAAGTTGTTGGTGATTTTGAAGTAAGCCCCACCACAAAAGATTATCAGTAATAGGAATTTGATTCCGAAGAAGATTCCAATCAAAGAGACTAATTTTTAAAGGACCCGCCTTATGACAAATGATGCATGAAGATTCATAAGTTGTAACATTTTCCAAAGTTGTCAAGTAATGATAAGTTGAACTAATTGTGTAACACTGAGATGTATGAATGTTCCATTTCCACCTATCTGACACCCTGATGGATTAATTTAGGCAAGTGCACCTAATCGTACTCAAGTAATAAAGTAGTAAGTTATCATCTCCGCATGGATTGTCGTTCAACTCGGTAATTATCAGAATTTATTTGAAAAGAAAATAAAAGAAAAGATTGATAGTAGTTGAAGGGTTTTAATTGTCCTGCCCAATGCGAGATTAGGTTTGGTTTGATTCAGAAGTGTAGATGCGATTAGGGAATCCTTGAATCTCCCCTCCATCTTCGTTGGATTAATTCAAAGTATCTATTAATTAAGACCTAAGGATTATATAAACAATGGTTTATTCATAGGAATAATATCCCTGTAGATGTTGGATTGCTCCATAACCTCCATAACTCAATTATGAAAGCCATGGACATATCCTTTGACGTCAACATCTCGTGTGCCTCAAAAATTGTCGTCTAAAGGAATTATATTCTAAACTTATCACTCCAAAACTCATTTTCACCATGTTAATTCAACACCCAAACATAGCAGCAACAACAACAACAACTCTTCTTCAAATTCAACACAACAATATTCATCAATTCAATTCATAACACATTAATCCACAATTTAGCAATAACTTTCCATGATTTTCACTAATTTCATATAAAATTCAAAACAACATAACAAAAGAGAACAAGATGTAATCAAAGAGTAAATGAAGAGAGCCATTGCAATCAAAATATCCTGGTTCACCTCACAGTCCGAGGTTAGTCCAATCCCCTTGCAATTTAAAGGGGGTTTTCACTATAATCACGCAAGATTTCTATTGCTTTAATACACAAGTCAGAGACTTCCTTTCTCCAATATACAATTCAAACGGATTTTTACAAAAGAGTTTTTATGTGTTTGTACTTTAGAACTCAAAGACTGGTAAACTAACTTTAAGATTGTAAGAAAGTGTTTGTGCACTTTTGAATTTGAAAGAGTTTGGTCACTTGTAAAAATGTGTAATCTTTTTTTTCAAAGTGCTTTGGTCCCTTATATAGGAGACAAATGAGAGAGCCATTGTTTGAACATTGCCAACTCATCAAATCGTCCTTGAGAATATTTGATCATATTTGAAAACCTTGCCTTAAATGGATAATGCTGCTGAAAACTACTAGATGAGTCCTTTTCTTCTTAGGGAATGATCCATCAGAAATTTTTTCTCATTAGGGTCTTCAAAACATATTTTGATCAGAGCTTTGAATTTTTGTTGACCTTTCTTCATATCATCTTCTAAATCTTCAGAAGTGTCCAAGTATTTCTTCAGTATCATAATGCTTTACTTTGTGCTCGCAGCTTGATGTATCAGAATCACAACTTGACTTTTAAGCCATAATTTAATTATATAGTATTGCATACTCGACCACACATTAGAGTACTCAATTATTCTTTCATACATTGTTATCATCAAAACTTTAGAGTCATTGTTCTAAAACCCACTTTTGTTCAACATGGGCTACCTGTTAATCTTACTTTTAAAAGTGTTTCAGGGTTGTCCATTCAAGGGGACTACCTTGCTTCGTGTTGGCGTAGTGGTGGTGATGATGGACGCCCATGTAATCTTTCTTCCTTGTCAGGATCACAATGGTATTAAAATAGCTAGGCTAAATGTGCTTCTTCTGAATCGAGTATGGGCCTCGTCACCATTGTTGAGATCCAAGTGTTTTATTTGGCTGATGATTCCTTCTGATAGGTTCTAGAACATTAGGGAGAGACTGTGGATGTGATAGTAGGTGTTGTTTTCTTTGTTGTCCTCTGAAACATTGATATTCATATGTAATATCGACGGGGTGACATGGTCTCTCGTCTAAGATATCCTTTTGGTTGCCATAATTGTAAAAATTAAATGATAAGATGATAAGGATGCTATTATCGAATGGAAAACTGTCGAAGGTGAAGGGGTTGTCGTTGTTGTGTGGGAGAACTAATGGATGAAGCTTATTCAGCTTTAGGTGATGTTAGTTAGATGATGTTTGTTATATATTTTTTATGATTGTTTTGTTTTGGTATTATTGCTTAGAACTATGTTAAAGCACCTAGCAAACCATGCCTAATTGTACACTGTGATTCCTAGTGTCTAGTGTTTTGTTGTGCATAAGAATCCTTATGTGTGTGTGTTAAAATCCTTTTTCTAGGCATTTGAATCGAGTCAAATATTTGTGAATAGAGTCAATCTTCATTTAGAAACATTTAAATCGAGTCAAATATATTTGAATTGAGTCAAATTTTGACAGCATCAAATTTTCCTTCTTCCATGTCTGAATCGATTCAAATTTCAGTGAATCGTATCATAAAACTTTATGACTTTGATTGAATCGATTCATAAGAGTTTGATTTGTATCAATCTTCATCCGGGGATATTTGAATCGATTCAAAAAGTGTATGATGCGTATCAATCTTCATAGTTCATCTGGCTTGTCATTTAGTTGTTTGAATCGATTCACACATTAAGTGAATCGATTCACTCTGCTATTTTTGGCCAAAAGTTTGCACTTGCCACCCTTTTCTATATATACACATTTTCTCATAACACCCAATGTATTGAATTGTACTTGTAAAAGTACAATAATTGTAATTAGGGTTTGTATTGTATTGGTTATGCCTTGAGAAGGCTCTGAAGGGTTGTATTTATAGCCCTCTATGGGCCTGATTTATGGTTACTTAGGCAATAAGTAACAAGGGTATTTAGGGCACATTCTAGAGGCTTCTAGAAGCAAATAGAGACGGCGCCCTAGGGAGGACGCGCCTTGAGCCTTAGGGCCCTTCTCGAAGGTCTAAATGCCCTTTTGGAGGACTCCTAAATCGTTAGGAATATATTGACAGTCCACAGCCCCCCAAGTACGAGTCTTGGGACAAGGCAAAGTGATTAATTTACTTTAAAATTTTGCTATGCTTTGCTTATATTTTCATGTGCGTCTTCGGATGCTATCATCTAAATTTCGAGAGCCCCCCAGGGTGATTCTACTTTTGTTTCATAGCCCCCCGAGGAGTACATCCTTGATTTTGATTTGATCTATGTGTTCTGTAGGTTGACCGTTCACAGCCCCCCAAGCATGAGTCTTAGGACAAGGCAAAGTGGTTTGTCAAGGTCCGACGAGTTGAGGAGTTAATGGCGAGTTATTGTACATGTTTACGAGGCGAGTTCATGGGTGTATGGTATGGGCAAGCCCTTTTTGGCGATATAGTACTCTGTAACTTGGGCGAGACCTTTTTGGCACTATAGTACTCTGTACTTCATTGCTACGTAATTTATCGGGGCGAGTTGTACATGGCGTCCTAAGTACTTGTGATTTTTATTTTGGATGAAACTTAAAGCAGGTGAGTCCTTCTTGGTACTTTGTATTTTAGTATTTCTTTGTCTCCTATTCGTGCTGCAATTTTATTTTTGTTCCTTGTAGTGTTGGGCCCTATTTTGCTTCGATTTGTCGATTTGTTTGTCAGTGGTATCTATGATTCTATTTCCTTTGGGCAATCACAATGTCGTTTCTGGTTATTTATTGTCTCCTTCGAAGTTTGTCCTTTATTTAGCTTCGTGGTGCGTTTATTTTAGTGATGCTTGCTTTTTTTTTTGCTGAGGAAATATGGTTGTTTTTCTGAATATAGTTTCAGTCATTTTTTGGTGATTGGTGGTGATTATCTTTTGATAACTGTTGACGTTTTATGGTGTTGTTGAGAATATGTTGATGAGTTGAACTTTTCTATGCCGTTGCGTCGAATTTCGTAACATAGGTTGTATCTTTGTAGACGAACATGGTTTGTAGAATTTTTGGAATTTGCTCGTTTTGTTCAGAGCCTATTTAAGGTTGACATAGATAGCTGCTTAGAGCCTCGTAGGGTTAACATGGCGTTCAGGGCCACGTAGGGGTGACACTTTCGTTCAGAGCCTCGTAGGGTTGACGTTAAAAACTGTTCAGAGCCTCGTAGGGATGATAGGGCGTTCAGGGCCACATAGGGTTGACGCTTTCGTTCAGAGCCTCGTGGGGTTGATGTATTTTTATTAGTCGACGTTCATGGCCCACTGGTTGGGTTGACTTATTTTTTCGAGTCGACATTCAGAGCCCACTGGTCGGGTTGACGTATTTTACCGAGTCGACGTTCAGAGCCCACTGGTCGGATTGACGTATTTTTCCTAGTCGACGTTCAGAGCCCACTGGTCGGGTTGACGTAAATTTTGGCGGGTTCTGTATAGATGCCTTTTATTCCTACTAGAGTCAAATATAGAAGACAACAATAATTTCTGATGAAAATAGGGTGCCTCGTTAAAAACCTGCAAAACAAACCTCAAAGGTCAAGAACGTTTTGGATAACTCCGCGTTTTATCTTCAAGCTCTTGATGGCGGGACCGTTGCTTTCTACTTTTCATTATGGCGTGCTGTTTGGTGAGTTATTCCTTTTGTTTAATCTCGTCCTTGGAGGGATTGTTTGCCTCTCAAACCTGATTTATCTGAATAACAATACTTCCACCCTTCCAAAATAATCATGAAGAAAAGAGTCTTAATCGTGGATAATCATTTTTTTAGTTTGATCCTATCTATTTGTTGTTATTCCCCTATTAATTGGCCTACATCTTCTACTTTTCTTCTTACTCTTGTTGGCATACTCTTTTATGTTATATTCCTGCTCTGAACTTGGAACTAGATCGCCTGCTAGATTATTTCCTCATGCTCCTGTTGGCATACTCTTTTATGTTATATTCCTGCTCTCAACTTGGAACTAGATCGCCTGCTAGATTATTTCCTCATGCTCCTATTAAATATCGAGAATAACTTTCTTTCTTAATTATCTTGTGCTTTTAGTCATTCTCTTTCTTCTATTAGATTGGAACAAGCTAACTCTTCTATTTCATTCTACCATTTCTCTTAAATCGGAGTTTGCTGCTAACTCGCTCCCTTCATTCTTTTATTTTATGCTACTTCTCTTTCCCTTACTACCTTGAAATTAATTTGCTGGTTATCTTATTTTCTATCGTGTTATTTCCTCCTATGAAGTTGGAACTAATTCTTCTGCTCAAACCTATTCTCCTATGTGGGTCTAGCGCTATTAATCCATTATTTATGTTTTTACTAAACAGTTAGTTCAGTTCGCAAAGTCAATGGTACATGAAAGGGGTTTCCAGGAAAGAGAGGTGGGTCACTTGGACCTCTTAAATACCAAGACTTTCATCGCCAGAATCCCTTATATGTGACCTTTTAACAATACTACACTTTACTTCTGCCACGGAGTACCTAGAGTAGTCTTTCTTTTATTAACTTGGTCCTATCTCTTGTGTTTTACTCATCATTCTTTCTCTATTTTCTTCAAATCAAACAATATATTTTCTTTAAATCAAACAGTATATTTTCTCAAAATATATCCGGAAATAAATTTTCTTCAAATCAAACATATTTTCTCAAAATATATTCGGAAATAAATTTTCTTCAAATCAAACATATTTTCTCAAAATATATTCGGTAATAAATTTTCTTCAAATCAAACAGTATATTTTCTCAAAATATACTCCGTAATAAATTTTTTCAAATCAAACAGTATATTTTCTCAAAATATATTGGGCAATAAATTTTCTTCAAATCAAATAGTGTAAATACTTGCCCTATTTCTTCTACCTATTTTTCTTATTTGTTGTGCTCTTCTCTCTCATATTAAGAAATTGGAACTAACTCGCCTTTTATCCTATTTCTTATTTACTCGCCCATCCAAGTAAATACAAAGATTGTTGCTAAAATAATAGGTTATCAGAGAATAATAGCAAGTCAACTCAATATACAATTGTCCTACACGTAAAGATCGGAAAGATAAAACCTGATCGTTAATTTTTCCTCTGAGTGATGTTGCGTCAGTTTTGCGGTGCTCTCTTTGTGTATTCAACCGAGTACCTCTCGACTCTCTCATCTCTGAAAATTGTGAAAGCATTTGATGGAGCAAAAATAATGAGGCAAAACTTGAGAATAATTGAAGGATAATACATGATTATGGCGATGGCCAAAACAGTGGCGTGATTAGATTTTAAGACTAACTATAATCTGAGTAAAAACCTTTTGAATCAATTTAATTAACACTTGTTTTTATGAAAAGAAAAACGAGATTGAACAAAAAATTCATAAAACAAACACACATAGGCGACCAAATCGTAAATCCACATATTTAACTATTCTAACTTTTGCTATACAAAGTCTAATTCGCAGTACTGGAATCTATCGTTTCATTCTCCACGTGCATGGGTTATTAGTCAATAAAAGAATGATTGTTTTATTAGAAACAACAAAGATTACATTACCATACACCAAACTAAGGCAAAACGTTATCCAATAAAAACCAAAGCGGTAAAACAAAAGTTTTCCCATACATCAAAAAAGCTTACAATTGCTTGGGCTCCATTGGCAAAAGCTCCTTCCAAGGACATACCCAGGGAATACCGGGTTTGATTCCCAAGGGGAACAATGCTTGGCCAGTGCGCATGCCTCTACGCACGAGCCGGATTAGTCGCTCACCTTTGATGGGTCGGAAACCGATGCGAAAGTAAAAAAGAAAAAAAGCTTACAATTAGGTCGATAATAACCGTTTTCGAGAGAAATTATACCTAGGTTTATTAAATCCAAAACATTTGGTGCCATTCACAACCGAACATGATGGAATGATTATTAAATATAAGGACTTCAATAAAGAGAATAACGGATGATAGAGTTTAGAAAGGTTCAACCTGACATCGACATGATACCACGACCGTTCTGGCCATCGATCGGCGATCTGATAACGTGCTCTCGCCTTTGCCGTACTTCTTGGTCTCATCAACAAAGAGGACATGCCAGGTGAATCGCCGCCCGACTGAAGTGTTGGAGGGATTGAAAAGGTGTGGCCTGGGTTAGTTTTATTGGTTCCCCACAGACGGCGCCAACTGTACTTGCAAAAGTACAATAATCGTAATTAAGGTTTGTATTGTATTGGTCATGCATTGAGAAGGCTCTCAATGGTTGTATTTATAGCCCTCTATGAGCCTGATTTATGGTTACTTAGGCAATAAGTAACAAGGATATTTAGGTATTTTGGGCGCATTCTAGAGGCTTCTAGAAGCAAATAGAGGCGGCGCCCTGGGGAGGACGCGCCTTGAGCCTTAGGGCCCTTCTGGAGGGCGCTGAGGCCTCTGGGAGGGTCTAAATGCCCTTTTGGAGGACTCTTAGGTCCTTAGGAATATATTGACGGTCCATGAATTATTTGTATCTATTCTCCAGGTCTCAAAAACTCATTGTCCATAAATTCTTCAAGATTAAACACTTTTTCTTAGAATCACTTTGAACATTGAGTCACATTGATTTGCTAGGGTGCTAGTAGGGATTGTAAGTTGGTTCTTTCAAGGAGATTGATTGGGCTTAATCAAAGCTCCAAAGTGAAGTGAATAATCTCATTCCACCTCCAAAGGTCTTGGGGGTCTTTCTAACCGTTCTTGAAGTCGAAGGGAATTCGTTTACCGGACGTAATATCGAAGACTTGAGTGAAGAGTTTGAAGGGTTGCACGGGTAATCAAGGATTCGAAGATTTAAGGAGCACCAAATTCAAAGGTTATTTGAAGTTTGGTGGAGTGTTTACATAGAGGTTGAAGAATTTGTTTAATTTCAAGGAACTCTTGTAAACACATTTGTATTTAACATTGTTACTATTAGTGAATGACCTTGGTGAAGACATACTTCATCAAGAAGAGTAGACGTAGCTCTAGCGAGGACGAGAAAGAGCGGACTACTATAAAAATATCAGTGTTATCTCTCTTCCCTATCCTCTTTACTTTCGATTATTGCATATGTTAATTGAATAATTGTTAGTATAGTAGCTTGTATTGATCTAAGGTGTTTTTCTTCAAAAGTTAACCTAATTCGTTGAATTAGATTTTAATAATTTGTTTAGATCAATTGAGTTCAATTTCTATTCAATTCTTCAATTCCATATGTATTGTGTTTTCAATTGATAGCTTGATATATTTTCATTTAGGTTTGGTTTTGAAATTGTCTAAGTTTTGCAAATTGTTCATGGCATATTAAGATTTGTATTGTAATAAGATTTGTATTGTGAATCACTCAATTCTACATTGAATCTTATTAAAGCACATAGTTTTATCTTTTTGCTTATTGCGTGTTTCTAATCGGGGGTGGAGCCACACACAAAGTTGTGTGGACTCTTCCTGCACTAAATTTTCAATATTTTCTTAATACTATTGATAGTTTTAATCTAATAAAAAATGATGATAGGTGCTAATAGATTTAATCTAATGAAAAATGATGATAGATGGCTTATCATCGACATAACTAATGAGTATTATTTCTCTGTATGAAACGATTTAATCTCCTATATGAAGAGCTTAAGGAAGTTAATGTCACTTCCTCTATTTTCTTTCTTTTTATTTAATATATTTTAATTTTAATTAATATCAATATTAGCAAGTAAGCAGTGGGATTGGTCCCCTCAGATTTGTCGATTATTGGATCGAATACCGAGTTTTCAAATAAATAAATAAATAAATAAATATTAGCAAGGTGATAGCTAGCGCAGCTATATCATACAAATTTCCAACTCAACGTAAAATTGGGAGGGAGACTACGAAATCGTAAAGATGATAAATTTAGAGGCCAAAATTGCTATAAAATTTTTTGGAGGACAAAGTCAGACAATTAACAAATTTGTGTTGTTAAAAGGGCAACTAAACCTAGTTACTTATACAAAGAGAGGGATTTTTTTTTTTTTTTGTACAAAGAGATAGATTTCCACAACAAAAAAAAGGAGTAGCCTAGTGACTAGAAATATAAGGTGAATAAGTTGGGTGTCTGAGGTTTGAATCCCAGCCCCAGCATATATTATGCATTGTCCATATAAGCTGAACTAAACTCACGGAAAATATATATGTGTTTTTATTGAGATTGAAAATGAGAATATTATTTAATATTTTAAAAATGAAAAATGCTAAATGACACGACAAATATTTTCGTGCTACACACACGAATGTGGTATCTTCACTTGGTGGACCTATCGAACATGTTTTTCTCTATTTCTATGTTGTGTTTTCATCTTCATATCCTCCTTTTATATTTTCAATCGATATTGAGACCTCCTTTTATAACTGTTCAAGTAATTAACTTAGCTAGCCATGCACTTCCTGCAATGGTACTTCCACCCTCTCCCCTTTGTTGTGCTTTTGCCGTTTTTGTGTGATTTTGCCGTTGTTTTTGTTTATTTCCAATTTTTTGTAATATCGTACTAACATTGGAAATAAAAAATAAATAGCACAAAAACGGAAATCAACAAAAACAACGGCAAAATCACAAAAAATTGAAAATATGTGAAAATCACTTGTAGATTATCAATCATGTTTTGGGCCAAAATAAATATTGTGTCATATATATATTTCTTTCATAATAAAAAATAAATAATATCCATATTATAAAAAAATCAAATCCGAAGCTAAAGAAAAATCGTATCAATACACAAAATTAAACAAATAAATTATAATATCGTATGAATCAAAATAAATAAAACATCGGAATCTTATATATATATTTTGCCTATATAAACAAACCTTGTGTTCTAAATCTTTCATTACTCATATGCCAAACTTCTTCAAACCATGGCTGCTACACTTTTCCTTGCAATTCTCTCATTCCCATTACTCCTTTCACTTCCATTATCAACTGCTCACCTTCAAAATTATAAAGGTATTAACTCAACTAGAGCCCTAGATTCCCTTCTTCAAGATCATGCTTTCAAAGCATTCTCCTTTAGGTCTAAAACAGGAGTACCTTACGATGCCGATGTACCTAATAACCTAACCGGGATAAAAGTTTCAGCAGTGAGACTTAGAAGTGGTAGTTTGAGAACAAGAGGTGTTCAAAGATACAAAGAATTTCAGATCCCGCCCGGTGTTATTGAGCAGCCTTATGTAGAGAGGCTTGTTTTGGTTTACCATAACTTAGCCAATTGGTCTGAGAAATTTTATCCTTTACCATTAGGTTATTCATATTTGGCTCCTGTTTTGGGTCTCTTGACCTATAGGGGTGACAATTTGAATGCATCTGAATTGCCAGTGTTGGATATAAGAGTTTCTGAATATAAACCGATTTTGATAAAGTTTCCTGATGTAAAATCAGCACCATATGGTTCAGTTCCTATGAGTGTTTATTTTGATCTACATGGTTCAGTGACGTTTGATATTCTACTATCTGGTAATGTGTGTTCAACAGTGCAACAAGGACACTTCTCAATTGTTGTTGCTGATGCTATTGGGAAGAAGAAGAACTCCAATGTGTGGATGATTGTTGCATGGTCCTTGTTTGGTGGATGCATACTTTTGATCTTATTAAGTATTGTATTGTTCGTTAGATTGAGAAGGATGAAGAAGATTCAAGAATTGGAATTGGAATCTGATAACAATGAAGCCCTACGGATAACACATGTTGCAGGAACAATATTACCAGTAGCAGGGGCAATTCGTACAACTACAGGGATGCCTATAGAAGATGTTGTTTAAATTCTTTAGATTTTGGAAAGCCTATTGTTGAACTAATTTAATTTTTTTGCTTCATATGACTATTGTTAGAAATTTAGTTGAATATGATTCAATTGGTATTTTATTTTATTTCAGTTGGTATGTTTCAATTGATATATTTTTTTTTTAAGGAATTGATATGTTTTATTTATATGAATTGGTGACTCTTCCGCTATAACACATTAATTCAAAGTATTCACTACCCTTCCAAACACACTCTTGATGATTTGTAAGGAACTTCTAATGGTGTTAATTTATTTATTTTATAAGCAAGGAGAGATGACAGACGTCAAGAGGCAACATCGACATCCCAACTAGATTGGCACCCCGAGTAGCCTGCATCCTATGCCGCCAAACTCTAAAGATTTTATTAAAAAAGGGGGAAAAATAATTACAAAGGAGGGGGACTAGGCCATCCTCAAAGAAAGAAAAATAAAACAGAAAGCAAAAAACAAAAAACAAAAACTCCCCAAAAACAAACTATGGAAATCTGTAGCACGGGTTTTGGTAGGCTGCTTCTGTAAGACTTGTTGTAATTTTAATTTTTGTTTCTACTTCCTTGTTAGAACCGGTCTGAAGTCTTCAACAGCTGATCTCTCATCATATTGATGCACCCGTTCCCACAAATCTAAACCATGTTGAATAAGTTTGCTGGGATAGACTTCTTGTTGTTGAATTTCGACGCCACATGTTCATCCTAATTATGCGATACATTAATATTAACATCTTCCTGCACAACCTCTTCAGTCCCTTCAAGTGATATCACGACAACCTCATGGGACATTACAAAATTATCAATGGAACGAGCAACCATGGGGGATTGGTTGGGAATAGAATGCACGTCAACGTGCTCAACCAAATTCTCTGTTTGAACCTGTGGCGATTCCACAGATACCTTATGCACATCATTGTGCTCAACAGTTGATGAATGTGGTAAATGCTCATGGTCCCCCTTGGAACTCTCCACCAGCTCCCGGGACGCGAATGATTATGTTCCACATCATCCGAGAACGTCACAATAGCTAATGGAATGGTGTTAATGAACTATTACAAGAATTATCAAGCAATTAGGCTCAAGTTATAGATATAGATATATATTATACCAACCAAACAATCGATAATTCAAACACCAATTCATAGATACATTTGTTCTTCAAACAATCGATAATTCAAACATAAATATATGTTCTTTTGCTTCTTTACCAAATTATATTTTCTATGCTACAAAGCAAATTCATAGAAAAATATGGTAACTTCTACTAACACGTAACACGCATGTTTGCCAAGTGCTCGAGGTTGATATATAATTGTCTTCAAAATTGCATAGTCATCAAGGGTGGACTTTAATTTCATTGCGCGCATCATCGAGTGATAACTGCTCATGTTGTTAACAAGCTTGGTTGTTGTATAGGGCATGTTACTTTAATTTATGTATTAAGTCCACAAGTCTTCTCATGCACCTTGCATGCACTTGATTGCTCTCTTATATTTTTCTATATAGTTAAAAATGTAAATAATTTTCCCGTGCAACAAGTATTTTATAATAACTAATATTGAAGATTAAAAAATAAATTAAATATTTGATTGTTGTTATTAGAATTTTTTCCTATATTTGATAAATTTAGTATCATATCATAATTGTACAACTCAAATAAATTTGATTCTTGTTATTAGAATTTTTTTCCTATATTTGATAAATTTAGTATCATATCGTAATTGTACAACTCAAATAGTAAAAGACCACATTTACATTTGATATTATAAAGTACAGTTGAAAAATCGATCAAAATTACACAAATGAAAAATTTGACGGCCAAAATCGTTCATTAAAGACTAGGATTCATTGAAAGATTTGATGGACAGAGGTGATTTTTGGTATAGAGTGTTGGTGGCGTATATGGTGAGGAGGCAGGGAGGTTGGCGGTTGGGGCCGGAGTGGTTCTTCTTGGTGGAGGGAGATAGCGAAGATTAGGGATGGAGGAGTGGGAGACGAAGGGGGCTGGTTTGGCGAGAGGGTGTCAAAAGTCCTAGGTGATGGAAAAAACACTTTCTTTTGGTGTGACAATTGGTTAGGGGATGTACCCTTATGTAGGAGGTTTAGTCGTTTGTTTGATTTGGCGAGAAATAAGTTAATTTTAGTGGCTGACATGTTTGTGTTAGGTTGGGAGGAAGGGGGTGAGGCGTGGTGTTGGAGGAGAAGGTTGTGGACGTGGGAAGAAGAGATGTTGGAGGAGTGTAGGCAATTACTCTATGGTTTTACTGTGTAGGCTAATATTATTGATAGGTGGCAGTGGGATCCAGATATTCATGATGGATACAATGTGCGAAGTGCCTATCAGATTCTGACAGCTCCAGTTACTACCACATTTGATGCAACTAGAGAACTTGTTTGGCTTAAGCAGGTTCCTTTGAAGGTGTCCATTGTAGCTTGGCGTTTGCTAAAAGACAGGTTGCCGACCAGAAGCAACCTTCATAGGCGCGACATTCTTATGCTCGAGGGAGTTACATGTGTTTCAGGGTGCGGTGATGAGGAGTTATCGTCCCATCTGTTTCTTCATTGCGGTGTTTTTGGGTCGTTATGGCAGCATATCAGGTCTTGGATAGGAGTGTCTGGTGTAGACCCTCTAAATATAAATGATCACTTCTTCCAATTTATCCATTATACAGGTTTTTTAAAGGCCTCGCCGATCGTTCCACCAACTACTTTGGCTTCTTTGTGTGTGGGTGATATGGGGAGAACGTAATAACAAGATTTTCAACAACATAGAAACGCCTATTGTTCAACTTTTAGATAAACTTAAATTTCATTATTTGTGGTGGCTAAAAGATAAAAACACTATGTTTGTGTATGTCACTCAGAGACGGTGGTCGGACCCTTTACTGTGCTTGGGTCTCGACTGACCTTATTCTTGTATATACCTTGTATGACGCTTTGTTGATTGGGGTGTTCTCTTTGATACATCTTGTACTGATGAGTATACACCGCCATTGTTAATATATTCCATTTTGATCTCCTCAAAAAAAAGGATTCAAAATCATACATTTTAGAATTAGGGGGTTAAAAGCGTAACCAAATGAAATATTTTTCTACAATATATTTTTTTCCTTAAATTTGGAATAAAATATGTCTACTATATCTATAATATATATACTATATATAAAGAAAATTACTCCTTTCAGCACTTTTGGGTTGGATTTTTCTTTCCAAAAATACTCTTAATTTTCAATATAAATAACACATATAACAAATAGATAAGAATAAATTTAAATATTAAAATAAAAGTGTAACAAACATAAATATCCATTTTTTCCTTTATCATTTAAAAGTGTAACAAACTATATGAGTGTATTTATACTTAATTTTTTCGTTATCCCAATTATACCCTTAAACAACAACTTTTACTATAATAAAGGTTTTTTTTTTTTTTTGACAAAATAATAAAGATTGTTGTTGGTGTTATTAAAAAAATAAGAATTTGGATTATATATTTTTGTTATATTATTGGTTTCATAGAAATAAATAATCATGGTTAGTTTGATTTGATATAATTTGAAAGCAAAAAATATTTATATTTTTACTTTTTATCAAAATTAAAATTTCATTAAAAAACACCGTTCATAATTTTCAAACGTTAGCGTAATAAAAAGAGCGGAAAGACGGGCACGTCGTCTTTTTTGCTTGTAAAAAATAATAAAAATATTTGATTTTGATTTTGATTTTGATTTTGGCATTAGCTTTGTTATTCCTTGATTGTCGGTGACATTAACATCCATTATTCATTATTCCCTTGTACTAGCAAGAAACGTTTCATGATTTTGCATGACTATTAGCAAGAAACGTTTTTCTCCTAAAGAAAAATCAAGAAGAAACGTTTTTTCTAAACGAGCAAGAAATCTTTTAATTTACTTCCTTAAAAAAAAATAAAAAATTTATTTACTTTTCTTTTTTGACAAATCTTTTTACTTATAAAATATAAATATTTGCATGACTTGATTTGCAAGAAACGTTTTTTTTTTTTTTAAAAAAAATAAAATAATGCAATGGAAATAGATTGTAAACCTGTTATAAAAGAAGGATTACAAACCCTTTCTGCTTTTAGGTCTTCACGAGAGTCTTTTTCTTTCACGCAAACACTTTCTTGTTCTTGTTGTTGTCAGTTTCAATCGGAAAAACAATGAATCAATCACCAACCTAACCAAGGTTCTTTGACCATCGCCAATCATTTGTTGTCCAAAGAAGAATACAAAGAAACCAATGTTGTGTTTTCACCATTATCGCTCCATATCGTGTTAAGCATCATCGCTGCTGGCTCTGAAGGTCCCACACAACAACAAGTTCTCTCATTCCTCCAATCCAAACCACTGAAAATCTAAACTACTTTGCCTCTCAGCTTGTTTCCTCTGTGCTCTCCGATACTGCTCCCGCCGAGGGACCTTCGTTGGCTTTCCTCAATGGTATGTGGGTTGAACAATCACTTTCTCTTCAACCTTCCTTCCGAAAAATTGTGGCTATTGATTTCAAAGCCAATATTTCTTCAGTTGATTTCGTTAACGAGGTAAAATAATCTACAACTCCTTTTTTTATTATTCTTGAATCCATATCATGCTTTTATTAATCTACTGGTTGCAAACACTTCAATATTTGATAAAAGACTTAGGGTACCAAGTGGCCTAAATATCGATCTTTATTCTTGTTTCATTCTATTAAAATAAGTTGTTACTAATTTCAACAAAAAAGAGGTGGGGTAACATCAACATGTTACAATATGAATGCTTTTACAGTTTAATCATACAAATTTGCTACACAGTATGACAAGCATCATTGTATTCTGCTGCATACTAAAAGATAGCTTTCTGGGACCATGAACCCCCAAGATGAATTGAATTTGAATAGAAAATTCAAGTTTTTTGGCACTAAAAGAAAACAATTTACCTGATCCTTTAGCATTTTAGAACAGTCACAAATATCAACCTATGCAAACAATCAATATTTTGCTAATTTGCTGAATGGTCTGTTTTGCAATTCAACCTCTGTTGTAAGGAAGCATAAAGATATAATTCATATGTGATGTATCCAACTAATTTAGCAACAGAACATGTGACAATAATATCAACAAAAGGTTCAATTCTTCTATTAAAATTCAGACTAGAAAACCCACTTGGGTTGGCTTGAGACCTTGAAGTGTGCTCTTCTCAAGGTCACAACTTTGATTATCCTTGATGCCAGTTTCAGTGGGCTAATTTAGCTTCTTAAAAAAAATAAAAATTCTGACTAGAAAAATTCAATTAATCATTTTGCACCATTAATTCTATGTTTGATATTGTTTTAAAGGCTCTCGAAGTGATAGAAGAAACAAATTTATGGGCTGAAAAAGAGACAAATGGACTTATCAAAAATCTACTTCCACCTGAGTCATTTAATAGTTTAACCAATCTCATCTTTGCAAATGCACTATACTTTAAAGGAGTGTGGGAAGAGGAGTTTGATGCTTCAGATACAAGAGAATATGATTTTCACATTCTCAATGGTAGCCCGGTCAAGGTTCCCTTCATGACCAGCTATGAGATGCAGTATATCAGTGTTCTTGATGGTTTTAAAGTCCTTCATCTTCCTTATATGCAAGGTGAAGACAAACGTCGATTCTCAATTTACTTTTTTCTTCCTGATGCAAAAGATGGATTGTTAGCTTTGATTAAGAAGCTAGCTTCCAAATCTAAGTTCTTGGAACACAAGCTTCCTCGCGAATTAGTGGAAGTTGGTGCCTTCAGGATTCCGAAATTCAAGATTTCTTTTGGGCTTGAATGTTCTGATATGCTGAAAGAGCTAGGCGTGGTTTTACCTTTCTCTGAAGGAGCTTTGACAAAAATGGTGGAGTCTCGTATTGCTCAAAACCTTTATGTGTCCAACATATTTCACAAGTCTTTTATTGAAGTAAATGAAGAAGGTACCGATGCCTATGGGGACAAGTTTGTGTGATTCTCCAGGTGACCATACTCCGCCACCGGTAAACTTCATAGCTGATCACCCTTTCTTGTTTTTGATGAGAGAAGATTTTTCTGGAACCATACTCTTTATTGGGCAAGTGCTCAATCCTCTTGAAAAGTGATCTTAACTTCTCATTATAGAATCAATTTGGTAGTTGTTGTTCTGAGACTTATTTAGGTACTGACAAAAATTTATTTGAAGTTGTTATTTTCATAATTTAGAAATATCATGTGATAGGATTTGCTGAATGGTTTATCATTATACCGTTTCATATTTAGTAATTGCATGTTGAATTGTGTTTTACGTTATTTGTTTCAAATCGTTTCTCTTCAATTTATGTTGCTGTAATTGTTTCCCCATTCAAAATTACTACATTCTAATAGGGATGGGAAAATAGATGAATTGGATGGATTTGAATTATAATGGGTAGATCAAAACAATTCATTTAGAATTCTGCTCTTCTCTCAGCAAGTTTCGCTCCCACCCATCAAACTGACCAAAATACCCCTGCGCTAGTTAACTAACGCATGTGTAAAACAAACGTGACTTAATTTTACACATGCGTGACTTAAATCACGCTACATGAGTTAACTCACGCAGGTGTTATACCCCGCGTGAAAGGGGTAAAGAAGGTATGCTTTTCAGCTACGTATAACATGCAACAATTGTGCACATGAAAATGCATGTATGTGTGTCTCACACAGTAAAGATAATTTGAAATACTTGATAAGTAGTACAACTTTTAATCCAACAACTTCGCTAAAGCTAAGGGAAAGCAAATTTCATTAGTTAGAATTTTCTTTCTCCCATAGAAGTAGTTACCATGACAAATTTCAATTTAAGAATTCCTAGAAATAACTGATGTAGGCTTTTAACCCATTAACTGATGCACCACTTACATAACCTTGTGTTGTGTATAAAGACAAACTGCCAACGTGTTCCAATTTAGTATGATGCACCACTTACTGAAAAGCATACCTTCTTTATCTCCCTCATTTTCTATGTGTAAACTAGCGTGAGTTAACTCACGCAAGGTATAACACCGGCATGAGTTAACTATATACCTGCATGAGTTAACTCATGCGGCGTGACTATTAGTCTGTATACCCAGTGGGGTATATAGTATACCCGTTGGGGTATATAAAAGTCTTAGATTATCATTATTGTAAATTAATGTAAATTGATTAGCATTGATTAGTCATGAATGTATAGGATCAATACTCTGATTGTATATATACAAACCTAAAGGAATGGAAAGGCAAGGCCTATTATTCTAACATGGTATCAGTAAGCATCAGGTACTGATCCAAGAACCCTAGTTTCTTTCCCTACCGTTGCCGGCCTCCTCTTCCTCCCAAACACCCACGCCGGCCGCTCTCTCTCCCCTTTTCTCTTCTAAAAATCAGATCACCCACCAACATCTCATCATGTCTGGTGTCTCATCGACCCCCTCTTCCCCGCCTATCTGATAGGTCCGCAAGTGTACGGAAATATCTGTTTTAGTATAAAGGGTTGTCGTATCCACAGAGACCAATGTCAAGTACCGTAATTAATTGTTACGTTGTTTATCTAAGGCGATTCTAGATTATGTAGGTGAGAAACTAGGAAATTGAATTGGTTTG
>Ga0228710_1005848_pt1 | contig 18948 bp, 6 predicted proteins | sample MedpolnodulmetaG_FD_177995 | JGI IMG/M metagenome (GOLD analysis project Ga0228710, IMG submission 177995) | Root nodule microbial communities from Medicago polymorpha collected in Santa Monica, California, United States - pink nodules | ecosystem: Host-associated > Plants > Roots > Nodule...
ATTTATATAAAATTAGGGTTTATGGTTTGGTTTGATTAGGATTACGTCATTAGACTTATCCAACAATCCCAAGACAAGAAAGGTCTACTCACTCATGATCATCGTAGCCATAGAAGAGGAGAAGAAGGACATAAAATAAATAACAAGAAAGTAAAAGAATAACTTTTATTAAGAAAGACAATTGTCACTATTGAATTTCAAGAACAAAAGATGATTTGTTGTGATAGCTAGCTACTCTATTTATAGTTTACAATGACTTAAGCCCTAAGAAATATAACAATAGAATGTTCCACGAGAAACCATGGGCTTTAAGGTCAGAAGTAAACTAATAGGTTGCTTGTCCGGGAAGCAAAAGCAGCAAAAGAGCACTTTGAAGGTTGGCACGGTCGTGCTGCTGGTGGCACGGGTCGTGCCATGTATCTGACTTTGGTGAGTGACCTATTTTTGTCCCGTGTTTCGTATTTTCATCCTGAATCAGCTCTTAATCCTCTTTCTTTTGCTCCAAGACTAAATCTTTAGATATTTGTTCCAGAAATATAATAATTTGCAGTTGAAGTAAAATAATTCTAAAACGAAATAATATTTAAATAAAACTAAATCAAATCTAAATAAAATAGACTCAAATAACATATTAAAAACACTAATTTATTGACTCATCATGCTCTCAAATGCCTCCTTGAAGTTCCTTGGTTCCAAGTCTTGTAATTCTTCAGCCAAATACAGGGCATACCACACCAAGTCTTGAACTTCTGATTTTAAATGTTTATATTTGTAGAAACAATTTTTATATACATATATGAGAATGTCGATATGTTAAAATATTAGAAACTTATGATTATTTTCTATAGATAATATTAAATAAATTTTTACTTTATATGAAAAACATCATTTAATGTTTGCTGGACGAACATAAACTTAAGGAGATCATAATTTTTTTTAATAAGGATGAATATGAAATTTTGTTGGACTTCGATTTTTATATATTGTTAATAGATAGGTATTCGTGGAAGTTGGTTGCACTTGTGATTATTCGTAATTAATTTATAAAAGAATTATAAAAAAAACAAATAAATTAGTTTCATAGTTATCCATGAAAATTGGTTACAATTGTGATTATCCATAATTAATTAATAGTTTAAAAATCAAATTAAACTTTGCAAAATAACCATTATGCACATAAAATTAAGGAGATCCTGAGTTTTATATATTGTGTAGACTAATTTTTTTCCTTTTCGCTTTTTTAACTGATTTTTGAAAGGACTTCGATTAAGGCATAATTTATCATGGATTTGAGGCCCATATGTCCTCAAAATCCTCTCTTTTCCTCTAATTCATCTCAACTCTCATTAACATATTGACTTATATATTTACAAATAAAAAAAATCAGTTGATAAAATCGAGGCCACTTGTAATTCAACAAAGCTCAAATAAAATAAACCAATTATTTTTTCCTTAAAAAAAACAATTATTTTTGTTAGGTCAATTGTAATTTCTGGCTCATATTAGTTGTATAAAATAACATAGCACTAACAACAAACATTATAATCATTCTCTAAAAAAACATTATAAACTTTTTTTTGCCTTTGTACAAACTAATAAAAATAACAACTTTGAAAGTTGATAAAAATATTCGTTTGAAGTTGTTTTTGTTATATATTTTTGTTATTAGAACATATATCTTTTCTATGTTACTTATAATGATGAATATTTTTTTTATGTTTATGGATCTTATTTTCAATTTAAAATTAAAATAGACAAATTCTCTTGCTCAAGTTCAGCTCATTTGGTTAATGAACCAAGTTTAATGAACAAATTGTTGAGTTGAGTTTTGAACTATGTTCAAATTGACTCAGTTCATTGTTAACCCTAATTGTGAGTTTGGTTTTTTCTTGGTGGAGCATTTAATGATTTAAAGAAAAATGAGGTTGTTAACCCTAATTATAAGTTTGAGTTCCAAAGTTCGAGTCGACTCGGTTCATTTTTTCACCTTCAAAGATAATTGCAGGGGTTGTTTATCAAAAATTCAAAGTAAAGCGACTAGAGCGAAGGAATAGCAAAAAAGATTTTGCAGAGTAGCGTTTTTTTCCTGCAAAAAGATGACGTAGCCTTGACAAAGATGAAAAGGGAGTACCTCTAGGAATTTACGCCTTGTTTGGTATGTGAGAAACACAGCAGAGAGAAAGACATGGGAGAGAAGTTGAAGAGAAACATGCAACTTCTCTTGTTTGGAACATCAATGAAATTGTGAAGAGAATAAAATACCGTGGGACCCACACCTTTTTGAGTTCTCTCCAAATTGAGAAGAAAGTAGGTGGAGAGTGCATTTATCAACTTTTAACGGCACTTTTGTACTTCTATTAATAATACACACTTCTCTCTTTTCTATTTCTCTTCTCTCTTATACCAAACCACCCATTAAATCTATTGTATTTATCATATAATTCTCTCGTGTCATTCTCTCTCACATTTTTCTTTCTTCACAACTTCTCTTCCATACCAAACAAACCGTTAGTGTTGTTTACCATATCCTTTTACTTTCGGCAATCTAATTATGATATATGAATAATTCACAATTAAACTCAAAAACTAACCACCCTCTGGCATTCTTGTTTAATCGTATGTGATGAATTGTGGTGGGTTATTGTTGTTGCTAAAATAAGACTGTGAGGTGGTGGTGGTAGAGCCGGGAATAGAGGTGGTGGCTCTTGAAAGGGATAGACTACGAGGAGAGAGCTGGTGGCTCTTGTAACCTTCCTTATTATTTTTTTTAATTCAACAAATAGGCAATGTATTTTTTTTGTTTTTTTAATTAAAAAATTATACTCAGTTGCGAAGTGCCACATTTACATATAACTATAAGATACGGGCATTTTAATGACTTATGAAGTGCCACATTTACACGATGATATCGTTGAATTGTCCATTTAACAGTTAGTCAAAAATTGTATTAGCAGATGTTTTTTACGTTTTATATCAGTAAAACATAATTTTTATACCAATTCTCATCTTTTTTGTCCCTTAATTGCGATGCCATGCCATAGCTTAGTACTAAGCAATGATAGAATAGTCCATTTTATAGTTATTCCATTAAAATCAACAGAAGATTTATATCAGAAAAACTAAATAAAAAATTTAAAATGTAGCGATTTGTTCGAGGCCATATTCAAAATTAAATAAATTTGATAGGCACGGAGAAACGCCATTGTTTCTTAATTTTGCCAACCTTCAATGCAAGTACAAGCCATTAGTAAGACCCTCTTGCTCTGCAAATTGGCTTTTAGACTTTCAACAACATAATAAACAATTGAAGAAATTAGATTATTTAGAGATCTTAAAAGTACACATAAGGCAACGAATATCCTGAAAATGTAGGAACATATGAATGCATAAGCCTGGGGGTAAAACAAGGGCCCATGCCAGAATTTCAGTTCCAAATTATTATTGGCAACGTACAGCACTGAAATCACTATCAAATAAATGAATCAGAGACTCTAAATTGTTGCCTTTTTATTTATCTCAATATACTAAATCCTGAACACTAAAATAACTATTTAATTCAAAAATCACTAGCTAAATGAAATCAACCAATCAATTAGACTAAAATTCATTGGATTGAGAAGGGCACAAGTTTTGTTTCAAACTTCCAAATCAAGAACATTCAACACACCAATTACGCAGCCAAAATCACCCTTAGCATTCATGGGAAGATCTCAAACAGGACTCCTTCATATGAAAGGTAGGGCGACAAAGGATATGCAAATAAGAGCATTAACTGATATTGAATTGGAAGAGAAACACCATATAATCATAAGTCACATAACCATAAGTGACCAATAATAACCAAAAATTAACCCCTCAATTAGACTAACATTCATATGCTTCACAATTCAAAAAATTGTTTGTTTCAGACTTACAAATCAAGAACATTTAACACACTTATCACACAACCAAAGTCACCCTTAATATTCAAGGGAATATCTCAAACAGGACACCCTCACATGGAACATGGAACATAAGGGGACAAAGGATACGGAAATAAGAGTGTTAACTGATATTGATTTGAAAAAGAAACAGTTATAACTAACTATTGGGTAAGACCAATGTTTAATCAAAAAAGAAATTTCAAAACACTGATATAAACTTTTAAATCATAGTTACGATCAGATCCAACATAAGCACCGATTTAACATTAAATTAAAAATATAGCAACATCTGAATGCATAAGCCTGAAGAAAAAATCTAAGGCAAATGCCAGAATCTCAGTTCCAAATTGTTATCGGCAACGTACAGCACTGAAATCACTATTGATTGAGCGAATCAGAGACTCTAAATTGTTGCCTATAGAAGCTCAAACCCTAAATCAAATCAATATCAAATCAAATAAAACAAGTAAATTAAAAATAGGCTCAGATTGTATAAGTTGGCATCAACAAGCTTATCTAGCTTTCAAAGTTTGATGGTATACATAATTCATCATCACTGCCACAAATTGTATAAACAAAGAAATGAAAAAGATTTTGAAAAAATTCATGAGAAATTGAAAAGAGTTTTTGAGCGATATACTAGACTAGATGCGGTGATTGAGAAAGAATATGAGAGTGAAGGGTTTAAATAGGTAGGGAAGAAAGCAACAACGAAACCCTAATTTATCTTTTTGGGCCTTTCATTTGTGGAGGTGTTTTCGTTTAGTGTTTGCTATCCCTATCCCCACTTTTTCTTACCTACACCTCTAATTTGTTTATTTTGGTTCTACCCACACTTGTAATTTGTTTTTGAGTGAATATTCATTGTGGTTTTATAAGAGTTTATTTGATTAAATTTTGATTTTGAATAGATTAATTTTGAAAAATATTTTAGTGAAGAATTAGTTGAGTGCAATGTGGTTTTGTTTAAAGACATTTACGTAAATCATTCGAGTTTAGAAGTCATGTTTGGAGTCAAAAGTTATCGATCTTATTTTTAAGTTCGAATAAATTTTTGATAAAAATAAAAATTAATTTTGAGTTAATTGCTTTTGTAAATATGATTTTAGTTAAAAATGAGTTGAATTTTTTAACCTTATGAGCTTAGGAGGCCGGGCGCAACCCCTAATAAAGATTAGGTCATGCACAATCCATATCAACGCTGCATAAATGAGACAAACCCAAATTTTTAGCTCAAAGGATAAAATCTTATGTCGAAGCATCATCCAAATGGGATGATGTGGGGCGTAAGGAGCCCCTAACTTCATCATCAATGATAAGCACATCAAGAGATAAGAGTTTTAGAAATCTAGACGTGGCTCTACCGTTCCACAAGTTTTGGAACTTGTTTCGCTCAGAAACGTGCCTTTGTTATTTTAGCTATCAAATACACAAATGTGTGACCTTTTATTCCAACATGACCTCAACGACATATGAGTGATGATAAAAATAACCAATAACGTAGTTAAACTCATAATCACTATGAGTAAGGGGTTCGATTCTAGGTATGATCATACATTCTTACCCTATCTAAAAGCCTACTTATACCTTTGTGGGTAACACCCCCCCCCCCCCTACTTGGAGAATGAGCTTATAAAAATAAGAAGCGAAGACCGAAGTTGACATCATTGATCCAGGTGATCCATCTTGATCGAGCACCACTATATAAACACAGTTGTGCGCCATTCCAAAGATAGATTCATTATGCACAACTTTTCACCAACTCTTCTCGAGAGTTCTCTATAGTTTTGTAATAGAAACAACAATTTTTAAACTTTTAAAAGTTGAATTCACCACTTTTCAATTCAACGCTTCTATATTTGTTTCCCTAATCAATGTCTTAAGGACACTCTTTAACATTTTCATATATCTATATTTACTCTTAACGACACTTTTTAGCATTTTCATATTTCCATATTTATTCGCAACATTACCCTTATATCTACAACACCATTTAATAATTGCTATGCTAGCTTTTTTTTAGTAGATGGTGTTCAGGTGCCACCAACAAAATAATAAAAATGGAGATAACAGTGTGCAATAAAGAATAACGTTACTGAAGTAATTTTTTTCTTTTCATTAGTTTTTGAATAATTTTGTTACTCTTTTGGTTACTTATGATTACTCAGCAGCTGGAAATGATTATTCAGCTACATAATCTTCCACAACTTCGTCCATATTAACTATATAGCTGAATAACCTTATATAAATGTATTCATTCTAACTGTTATTTGAGTATTCTAACCGTAATACAAGGATTCATATTCTACTTAAAAATGGAAACTTTCTAACTGTTACTTATGAAATTGTGATGCAGGATTACATCAGGGAAAGTTAGTAAATTAGTAATACAATTCTTATTTTGAGGCATTTCTTTTCTATACATTTGATAGAATGTTCTTGTCGAAACTACCAGCGGAAACATTGGCAGTGGCATTCATTGCAGCTTACAAGCTAACATTAGCAATGCCGGCTTCCATGAGCCTTTAGAGAAGAATTTTGATTCACTATGAAACTACTGGCCCTGAGATATACCAAGATAACTTATGAAAACAACTTATAAGTTATAACTTATATAAAACTATTTTATTTTATCTTTTATTATAGAGATAGATTTTATATAGTAACCACTTATATGATAAGTTTTTTTGCTATAAGCGCTTCCTCTCAGAAAATAAAATGCTACAAGGGCTTAAATAAGTTGTTTATCCAAATAGAGATTGGACTAGGAAGTTCTTCCTGAAATTCTTTCATTAGAAGGATTTGATATATGCTTCATTGCATCTACCAATTTTTCAATCATGGTTTATTTTCAAAAACATTTATGACTTTTTCTAATCAACTTGTTGAACTACATTACATATATGTAAATTTAATTTGTTATTCCTGTCTCTTTATGTTGAAAGTTATGTTTCCCCTTCTTTAGGTTAGGAAAGAGATCAGAAAATACCGGGAAACTCATCACTGTATGTCGGTTTACATACCTGTAGCTTCAAAAACAACATGGGAATGATATATCCACAGTTACGAAACTGTTTGTCACTAAAAAAAAATACAACTTCAATTTCATGTCATAAATTTGTACAAGTTACTTTGAAAAAGCAAGGCATACTATGTTTTTCTAATGCCACACCGAAGAATACTTATGTGTGAATCTTATCATTCATCTCTGCGTTGTTTTGGTTAGTCCAGGTGGTGTTCCCTAGTTTCGGAGAGTGTTACCTTTCTTCTCAGTTGTTTGAGTCTTATATATACATGAGGCAGACATTTAATTAGAGGGAACTGTTATTAGTCTTCCTGCAGGTTAAGGGACTTTGGATTCACACTTGAGCCTGAGATCTATGAGCCGTGTTGATGACTTATTTTGATTGAAATCCAGTTTTTATGCTAATTTGAGGAGAAATTCTTGCATGAGTTACATGCAGAAACAATTTAACATATTCAGTACCATGGTTGAAGTGTAAAGTAACGACTTTTCCATTCAGATATTTAAATATAAAGCATTTTGAAAATGTGGTTGAGTTGGATAAAGAAGTAGAGAATAAATATAAAAAGTATTGGTTTTCAAGGTAGTTTAGTCTTTTGTTTTCGTCTTGTCTTGTTAAGACTTAACCCATTTGCATTTATATTGGAACTCTTATACAGTAAACTCTATAAGCGATTCTTTCCATCACACTATAATATTATTTTTTATTGGTTGAATTTGACGAGTTATGTTGTATTTATGTGAGACCAACATAATTTAGTGAGACACATTTCCAAAATAGCACGGCTCATTTGAGTTTCAATCATTTAATTATAATGTATTTAAGATAATGTATTGAAGCCCGTGTTGCTAACACTCCTTTATACAACCAAACTAAGGTTTGTCGGTTCAAGTGAAAATGAACTTGTTTTTGTGCCTAAGCATGGTTTTGGTTTTGAATCTTGTGAATGAAAAAAATAAACGCTAGGAGAATTTTTCTCCCTTGTAAAGGGTTATTTGACTCTAACTTGGATTATATAGTCTCTAAACAAATAACATTAATATATGACCAAGGACATGCCACCTCCCCCAAAATTTATTGAATTGGGCATATAATTGACTCATATCATTACTAAAAATATGCAACTTGGTACCTATTCCAAAACACTTAATTATATCTGGTCTAAGTGATAACATAAGTTGTCCTGGTCTATGTTCAATTAAATCCAAGTGTTGAATGCAATTTTGGAATATGATATTGCCAAAAGAAGCACTACTAATGAGTTGAAAGAAACTGACCTGAATTTGTCAAAACCATTACAACATTACTATGTTATACTGGCATTGTTATTGGGAGCTTCTATGAAGAAGTAGAGCAATTGACTTCTTCGGTGCAGTCGTTTAATTCAGCCAATCAGATTTCAAGTTATGACACGTCAGATATAGGACAAATTTTAATATGGATCACTTGCTCTGTATGTTCCACCATAAACGAGTTTACTTCATGATCTTAATGGTTAGATTTATTTGGTCTCTATGGTATTGTGGTACACCATCTACACATAAATTTTTTTCTAATTTAAATTCTCTCTCCACCGTATCACTCATTCATCTCTCTCATATTTATTTCTCTTTCTTTATTTACATATTCTCTCTCTCTTGAAGATTTTTATCAGCATTTTCATCTTGCATTCATCTTCTCCATCAACTTATTCATCATCTTCATGAGAGAAAAAAAACCCAGAAAATTAAAAATAAATCAAAGTACTTAATTTTTAAAAAATTACAATTAATCACATTAGTTTAATGGCAGTACCCTTACAAAAAAATCAATCATCATCTCATTCCATGGAGTTTGCAATCATTCTCAAGATGTTGAAATTTAAGGTTATGTGAGATATAACGTTGGCTTTGTCCATATGGGTTGAAAATTAATTCTAGTGTCCATGATAATGTTTGTTATCGTTCATGATTACATGCTCAAATTGAGTTGTTGCTGATAAAATAGCTTAAAGTTATGGTTTTTTGATTCCGGGTTGCATGGGTTTTCAACCGGGTTGTAGCGACCCGTCTGGAGGAAGAAGATGAAGTAATAAGAAAAGAAAAAAAAGTGATGCGCAGGAATCAAACCTGCAACAACAATGTAACACAGACAACTACCCCTAACCAATTGCACCATGCATACTTTTACAACATCTTGCCATTTGGAATCAATTTCTCTATTTGTGTTTGTTTTAAATTGTAAATTGTAATTAATTCATATATAATTATCATTAATTTCATGATTTGTTTCTTTCCAAATAATGTACAACACCATTTCAATCAATAAAATGATCAATTAATTAAGGCATTATTATATTATTAAGGCTTAAAAATTTGCGATTTTGTCCCCTTACTGGAAAAACAGGTAATTTAATTTCTATCTTTATCCCCTTTTGCAAACTCTTGATTTTGATTCAATCAATGTCTATGTAGCATATCACTTAAGTGACGAGGATGACAATTGTGTATTTTTTAATTAAAAAAATATAAATGTCATATGAATATTTCTAAAATAAAAAAATGGATGGAGTTTGCATCGTTGGGTTGAGATTGAGATTGAGATTGAGGTGGATTTGGGTCGTTGGAGAAACAAATTTGATTTTCAATTGTAATTTTTACGGATCTAAATTAATTATTCCATAATAGAAAGAAAAAAATTTAGTGTATTAGAAACTAAATAATCTATGGAATCAAAAGCTTTGATTATCGTATAGAAGAAAGTTGACATTGCGAGTTAACTATTAATTAACCATTAATATTTAACGCATTAAAATAATTTCAAAAATAAGCTGCAAGAAAACGATGCTCCTCCGTAAAAAAAAAAAAAAAAAAAAAATCAACTTCGTCCATAATAATCTCTAATACATTAAAAAATTCATAAGTTCATCTTATTCAATTCAATTTAAAAAATCTAACAATCTTCATCTTCAACCTTAGTAAATCTTGTTTCAACGCAGAAATTCATGACTTTCAAACCATAAAAAAAAAAATTAGTCATAAGGCTAATCTTAAACAATACAAAGTTACAATCCAAAAATCATCATCTTAAAACAAAGAACATGAAGATATTTATAGTTTTTTTTAAAGAAAATAAATAAATAATGCTAATAAAAAATATAAATCATTTTCAGATTAAATAAATTATTTTAATCATTATAAGTTAATCTAATCAGATATAATTGGAAATCGCGAACAAGAATTGGAATTTCGGCGATCAAAATCTTCGATACAAGTCAATCCGACAAACTATCTCATTAAAAACATAATCAAAATGAAAGGGCATTACTCTGACGATCAAAACAGACCCAATCGACTAACGCTATAAAAAATAATCAATCAGAGCGTTGAATATAACCTTATTGCAATAAGAACGAAGCAAAATTGGAATTTCCGAAATCGAAATCTCTAGTGTAAGTCGATCTCACAAACTATCCCGTTAAATATTTGCATTGTATTTATTCTAGGTTTTATGCGCTTGTATCTATGGAAATAAATTTTTATGTATCGTTATGAGAAATCCGATGTGATAAAATTTTAAAAACTCATGACAACTTTCAAAATATCAAAATTAATATAGTATTTCTATCAAAATATCAAAAACTAATGATTATTTACAAAATATCAACATTAACGTATTTTAGTCAAAAAATATTAATGTGTTGTTTCTATTAAATTTTTATTTTGTTTTTTATGCAAAATACCGTTAAATATTTGCACCACACTCATTATAGATTTTGTATGTTTATATTTGCATAAACAAATTCTTATCTACCGATATGATCAAATTTTAAAATTTCAAAATATCAACGTTAATCTATTATTTCTAACTTTTTATTTCTAAAATTTCAAAATGTCAACATAAATCCAAAAGAATTATTAGAGATACGGTTCCAGAATTGCATTATATTGTTTTACTGCTACAAATCATTGTGCACAAGGAATTGATTTCATCAAAATTGTCTGCATAATCGCAAACAACTCATCAAACTACTTTTAGTTTGCAATCCACGGATTTCAAAACACAATATTTTTCATGATTTGGTGCAGTTTTGTTAAATGGTTTGGTTCATGTATTAAAAATTGATGGACGGTGCTGCTTCAACAATAAATGAATGAATCAAAACAAAACCTAAAAAGTATGAATCGAAGCTCTAATGAAGAATAAAACAATATTGAAAATTGAAATGTTAAAATAGAAAAAAAGAAGTTTTGAATTCCAAGAATTGAAAATTAATATTATATTTAATAATGATGTTTTGAAAGAAAAAAAATGTAGATATTAGATACTCTCTCTGTCCTAAATCATAAGAAAAAAAAATCATTTTCTTTATCCCAAATTATAAGCAAAAAGACAAACTTTTATTATATTTAATTATGTTATTTCAAAAAATCATCTTTTCTAAAAGAAATTTAAATGCAAAGTGCGTTCAATTTGCTATCTCTTTCATTTTTTCAATAACCAATATCCAGTGAAAATTGTTTTTACATCTTTTTATAAAATTTAGTTCAAAGATAACACAAAAAACTATGTTACAAACCACTATGTTACGGAAAACTATGTTACAATTTCGATTTTGCGGAACCATCTACATGGTTCGATTCCTGCTGACTTTAGTTTTATCAATTTTGTAATTTCTCTGCAAAGATTTGCGCATTAATTGGAATTGGAAACAAAATATTGCTAGCTGCGCATTAATTGATTCTTTATGGCATATTAAACACTTTTAATTAATACGTTTTCAATGCATACCATTTTCCCATGACAACAGTTCAACCATGGGAAGGATCAAACTCGCAACCTTGAAGCATGTTTAAAAAAAATAAACCACTACGACGTTTGCAATTAATTTATAATGTTTTTTTTTCTTTCTATTTTTAAGATAAATCCGATAAAAAAAAGACATCATCTTCAACCTCCAACCGGATCACTTAACCCGGTTCAAAACTTCAAAACCCGAATTTAAACTCAATGATTTAGAGAAATTTTATCTGCGAAAATAATGATTATATAAATTTGAAATTTACCCGAAAAGATGGGCATGATCTTCATATGTTTTAATAACACATATATAATGTTCAATGTTTTTTATTTGTGTTTATTTCCAAATTTAACCTTGCTCAACGGTGGTGTTAATCACTTCTGTTACATCATCATCCCACTTCTATCAATCCATGATAAAATTAACCTTTTCAGAAATTCCAACTACTTAACAACATCTCAATCACTCTAATTTGTGCTCTACTGCTCTAACAATTTCACCTATACTACAACAAGGTAAATCAAAACCCCATTTCTTCTGTTTATGCCTTTTTCAATTTCTTAATCGTTTTGTAACTCTTTTTCAATACTTATTCCCCTAAACCGCAAGATACCGAAGGCTGAAACAGTGAACACAAACAAAAGAAAACAAAACAAATGCCAACTGCTATTTTAATAACAAAAATCTGCAAATTTTAATTTTTGATGGTGGTGGATATGGTGGACGGGTTGTATGAACAGTTCATCAAAGAATGGTAAAAAATTATCATGCAAGTTGGAATGGATGTGTTGTTGAAATGAAGGAGAAGAAATAAAAAAGGAGAAAGGAAATAAATATAATGTGAAAGGCAACACAATAACACTAGTGAGGTGTTTAATCTAATGGTTAAAAATAAATCTTATAAAACTAGTTTATGGTGGAATATATTGAGCAAACTGTATATCATCAGTATGGCATGACATCATTTAAAAACGTGGCGCATTATTATTGGAGGTAGAGTAACTTCATCGAAAAAGTTAATTGAATAACTTCACCATAGAATTTTCCAAAATTAAATGCAAATTGCATTCAATTTGTTCACTTTTTTATTTTCTCCATAATCATTAACCAATGAGAATTGATTTTACTTCTTTCCATGAAACTTATTCCAAGGAGAATACAAAAAATTATACCTCAAAATCTCAAATTACTACTACCTCCGTCCCTAATTATAAGAATCTTTTGAGGAAAAAAAAATTGTCCCTTTTTATAAGACCCCTTTGCTATTTCCAACTACATTAATTATTTTTTTACATACATGCCCCTATTTATTATACATCCTTTTCTTCAATCAACAATAAATAGTATATGGAAAACATAAAAACTAACTCTCTCTCTTAAGGATAAAATTGTAAAAACAATAGTAATTACAAACAACTTTAATATAAGGGTCACGTTAACTTGTGCTCTTAGGCACAAGTTAGGAAGCTTAAAATGGAAATTAAAAATAAAATTTATATTGAAAGTATAACTTTTGCAACTTTTAAGACATTGAATGCACAACTTCCAAGAAAAACCTTCTACATTTGGTTTCTTAACTTATGTCTCAAGAGCACAAGTTAACATTTCCCTTAATATAAATATTCACTTTCTTAATTCCCGTGATTTTAGCAAAATGATCTTATATATAGAGACAAAGGGAGTATATTTTAACTTTCTTAAGAAGTGTGAATTGATGTTTTTTGCTTATATATTAAAATGGATGGAGTACTTTTCCCGATCACTATTAACAACAAATCACTTTTTAGATTCATTAAATGACTTATGTATTTGATTTATAATATAGACTTGATACATCAATTATTCAATGTATTTGGATTGAGTAACAATATTGAAAAATGAAAACACATGCTTTACAAATTAAACACTTCGGTTAATTATCATTAGTATGCTCTTATACTTCATTATTAGTGTTTGTTGTGAACCAACTCACCTAAGACCTTAAGTTGTTGAGAAAAGACACAAAATTCACAAATGGTTTTATATATATTAACATGTTTCCTCATGCAAGAGTCTTTTGTTCTGGAAGGAAAAAAATTCCGCGAGCATTCATGAATCAAACCAAATAGATGAAAACATTAACATATCGAAATTGGTTAGAAACAATTGTGTCTTTAAAAATGCGGTAATTGATCCTCATATCACTCTTGACAACGTGAAGCGGACTTCCTTTTTATGGCTATCTTTGAATGTTACTCCTTTAGCTTTTGGTTTTCATAACTGGTGGCAACATCCTCTACTTTGTATGGGTGTCAGGTAACTGTTTTATTTTGTTTTTGGTGGTGACACTATTTTCATAGGTGTCTGATTGTTGTAACAGATTTTGGGTAATTCACCATTTTAACACACCTTATGCGGGGAGAATTTATCCTCCTTTAAACAATATATTCCATTTTGATTTGTTAAAAAAAAACATATCGAAATTGACAAAAATTAGTTATGAAAATTTTCTAAAAAAATTTCTCACCTGCCTTCACGCGAATCAATTCAAAGCTAGATTAAGGTAGCAAAACATATAAGAAGAAATATGTCAATGTAGTTTAAGGATATAGAAAACTAAATAACATGCCAACTCAATTCCTATGTAAATTTATTAGGCAACATTGTTTTTTTTCTTCTTCTTAGTACATCATTTGGTTCCTTAACTTATTTTGTGTTTTCAATTTGATTTCCTAACTATAAAGTGTCTCAATTTGATCTCATAAATCTTATGTCGTTTACTATTTTGGTCCTCTCCGTTAGTATTTTACAAAATCCGTTAACTCTTTTCCACGTGTCATTTAAGATGGGTGATCAACGATTGGATTTAAAAAGCACACATGGCATATCGTGGACTCACAACATATGATAACTCCTATTGTCATCTTCTTCCCTCTTCATCTTCATATAACCTTTATCAACCTTTATAAAAAAAATCCAATTTTTTTCCTTTAAAAAATTCATCATTTCAACTTCATCAAAAACCAGTTTGAGGGATCCCGATTCTCTCTTCTTCGCACTCTCGAACCATTTTTCCAACGACCCAAACCCGGTTTTCATAGACCGCGACCCATAAATCTTCTCCGTCTTCCTCTCTCTCCTCCGCACCAACCACCTTCCCTCCACTGCCCGCCGCTTTGAGGGATGTTCTTGGCATTTTGTGTCTATTTTATTGCTGTTTGGTCTTGGAGTTCTAGGTGGCCGCTTGTGTTTGTCCTCGTATGGTCATCTGACGTACGTGGGCATTACCAAGTATTGGAGCTTGGAATGTCGGTGATTCAAGTTGAGTTTATGTTGTTGCATTGGTGGTTATTAAAAGGATACAACTTTTCCTTCATCTTTGATTATATGGTTTTGATGTACGTAGTTTAAATGATGAATTTTTTAAAGGAAAAAATTTGGATTTCAAAAACAAAATTGAATTTTTTTTATGAAGGTTGATGAAGGTTATATGAAGATGAAGAGGGAAGAAGATGACAATAGAAGTTATCGTATGTTGTGAGTCCACGGTATGTCATGTGTGCTTTTTAAATCCAACCATTGACCACCAATCTTAAATGATACGTGGATAGGAGTTAACAAATTTTGCAAAATACTAACGGAGAGGACCAAAATAGTAAACGACATAAGATTTATGGGACAAAATTGAAACACTTTTATAGTTAGGGGACCAAATTAAAAACACAAAATAAGTTAAGAGACCAAATGATGTATTAAGCCTTTTTCTTATCCGTAAAATAACAATTCAGGATTCGTCATAGCTATACACATGTAGCTAACAATCTTTATTTAAGGTGAGTGCAATATGCCATCGGTGGAAGCATGAGACCTAGCCTCAAAAGTGAATCTAACCTCTTCATAGCACCTAAAGTTGGAGTAAAGAAGTAATCATATTTAGCAAATAATTTAAACTAGTTAATGACTAATGAAGATGAATTTCCCTAATTAATAATAAATCATACAATTGAGTTCAAATATTAGTAATTTGTTTTTTTCACTTTTGCTAAAATAATTGACTCACTTTTTCTAAACTTTTTTTCCTCCTAATTATTTAATGTGTCTAGGTAACATGGAGAAAAATTAATCACACAAATAGGAATTTCATTTGGTAAGAGACGCTTTTGAAAATGGAGCCTCCTTCGCACTATCGAAAGGAAGACGTGTGCCAAAGTCAAATTATAACAAAGAACAAGATTTTAAAGCTGCTGATGTTAAATCTGTAAGATCATTAACAAGATCATGAGGTACATTTTAATGCAGTAGAGCCTTTATATGCTAAACAAAAGATCATATAGAATATTGATCATAAAGCAAAGTATGCATAACTAGTATGTCGTTTAACCTAAATAACAAGAGGAATTCACCCTATTGTAAGGAAAGTATCATAAATTTCCATTATCGACTCTCTTAATTTAGCGTGAGCAGATGATACCTCAGTCCAAGGCATGAAAGACTTTCAAGCTCAGAGTGTAAGCAAATGTATTTATATTTACCTCCCTCCAAAAAAAATAGTGGGGCTTGAACCCGACTTTTCAGGTCCGGTGCCTAACATTTTACCGGTGGACTAATAATTTGGATTTAAATATTAGTATAATCAAAACTAATGGGGTACATAAGACATCTTAAGTGATCATACTTTTTTTTGGTAGTGGATCTTAAGTGATAATACTCTTTTTTGCTTTCGTACCGATTTTCAATCCATCAAAGGTGGACGACTAATCCGACTTGTGCGTAGAGGCATGTGCACTGGCCAAACGTAATTCCCCCTGAAAATCGAACCCGATATTCCCCGGATGCGTCTTTGAAAAGAGCTCCTTACCACTGGTGTCCAAACAACTTGATTTTAAGCGATAATACTTTGTTACTATGATAAATGGGAACAATAAATAATAACCATTAGTTAAAAGTCGACTAATATTAAAAACCACAATTAGTAGTCACGTGCAAACAACTTCCTTTATCCACTTGGTTTGGTCTCAAACTATGTTCGACACTCTCCTATGATCTTTCCCTCATATTTGATTATACATTGCTTCAAGCATCCAATGTGAACTTTGATGATGTGTTACCTAAAAGACCCATCAATGGTGGTGTACGAATTGCAGCATGATATGAGTTTTTAAAAGATGAGAAAACTCCTATTTTTATTATGGGCAAATCCCCCTTATACATAAAACAAACGGAACATGGCACTCCCAAATAAAAATAGAACAGGGCTACGCGTTTTTCTTTCCCAATCTCTACTTGCTCACCCTCTAAAAGGATTTGCATAAATTACAGAATAATAAAGGTTAAAATGCACTTTTGGCCTTCTATGTTTGTCATGGTAGCAATTTTGGTCCCCTATTAAAAAAAATCACTTGTCAGCCCCCTAACTTCACCCCCTTCTGCAACTCATAGGTCCCCCTCTAATTTTGACCAGGTCAAAGGGCACTCTGTAATTTAAAATTAAAAAATATATAGAATTAAAAATCAGTGGTCAAGATTAAAAGAACTCACATGCTCCCTCTCTTCCTGTACACGTATTTTCCCTCCTCCACTCACTACTTCATTTTCTCTTTCTTCTCTAAAAGAAGAACAACACCAGCAACTCTCTCACCAGAAATGGTTTCCACCACCGTCAACTTCAGCTGCCAATCTCCCCACTCCGATCTCCTTTTGCCACACCACCACTACCATTGAAACATTCTCTTCTTTCTCTTCAAAAACCACCCATTTATTTTTAGATTGGTTAAACTTAAAAATTATCAATCACTGCCTTCTCTCTTATTTTCCGGCCACCATGAATTCCATTTTGAGAAATTAATTTAATATTCTTTTTCCCCATAAGATTCACCATAAGACCCCTAAATTTATTTCTCAATCGGAGCAACTTTTTTGACAACCACCGCGCCGGACTTCTACTCTGCCGCGTCGAAGTTCTACGTCCGTTCAATGCCTGTTCGCAAAGACGACGAAGTTCAGGTCGTTCGTGGAACGTTCAAAGGTCATGAAGGTAAGGTTACTCAGGTTTACCGTCGCAAGTGGGTGATTCACATCGAACCATTACTCGTGAGAAAGTTAACAGATCCACCGTTAATGATGGTGTAAATCCTTCTAAAGGTCGTGATGCTGCTGATAAGGAGAAGGGGACTAAGTTTGCTCCTGAGGATGTTATGCAAACAGTTAATTAGGGTTCTTGAATCTTAATTTATGTTTTTTGATTCTGGTATTGGAAAATCAGTATGTTGAAACTCTGTTTAATTTTGTAGTGTTTTAATGTTAAGCAAACTTTTTGATATATCTATTAGATTTTTATTATGTTGAGATTTTGTTTGTGATGAATGAATCCATAATGCCTAGCATAAAAAAATGAGGGAGTTTTACCTTTTTTGGGTATTTTTTTGATTTTTTAAGATCCGTGAAGATGATATGAGGACAAGAGAAGAGAAGAAGAAATGGTGTTTATTAGACTGAAGGGACACAATGACACTTATATTGAGTCTTTTAATCTTGACCATTGGTTTAATCCTAAGGCTAATAATTATCCCTATCATTATTTTTTTTTTAAATTTAATTCAATAATAGCCTTTGACCAGGTCAAAATCAGAGGGGCCTATAAATTGCAAAAGGGGGTGAAGTTAAGGGGCTGAAAAATGGTTTTTTTTAATAGGGGGCCAAAATTGCTACCATGACAAACATAGGGGGCCAAAAATGCATTTTAGCCAATAATAAATTATTAAAGAGTAAAAACCATAAATGGAGTATCATATAGATCAAAACTAATTTTTTTGACATTAATCTATACTTTTTTCCAATGTATGTGTCGATATTAATTGTATATAACGTTAATCTTGACCTATTTTGATGACATAGAAAATAATTATAATAAATTAATGGCAAAATTTATAGCTAATGTTAAGATCCTCTTCATTTGTCAAAGTAAATGGAGTATACACACTACTACAAAAAAGGGCTTATATAGCGCTTTTTTTTTGCTTTAGATAGCGCTTTATGTCTAAAAGCGCTAGCTAAGACAGGTTTAAAAACAACGTTTTTGTTTTAAAAGCGCTATGTAACAATAGGTTTAGATAACACTTTATAAAGGAAAAAAAGCGCTAGCAAAAACATTTATTTTATTTTAGTCAGTTTTTTTTTCATATAGCGTTTTTTTATTAATTTAAAGTAATATATATATATATATATATATATATATATATAT
>Ga0228710_1005849_pt1 | contig 18946 bp, 17 predicted proteins | sample MedpolnodulmetaG_FD_177995 | JGI IMG/M metagenome (GOLD analysis project Ga0228710, IMG submission 177995) | Root nodule microbial communities from Medicago polymorpha collected in Santa Monica, California, United States - pink nodules | ecosystem: Host-associated > Plants > Roots > Nodule...
TATATATATAAACTAAATTTGTCTTTTTTGCTATTCTTTATTCCTACATACCCACCATGAGTGATTGGCTTGTTTTCTAATTGAGTTAATAATGCATGACAATATGTCTGGATGAAAGAGTCACATGATTTTATGGTTTTTCCTCTTACTATTACATATGATTTTATTAATTTTTTTTAGAGGTGATTTTTTTTGGTTGATCAAAGAGAGGGCAGTTTAAAAAGAAAACTACAATTATATTCTAACATTTCTTGGAAAATAAGCTATGAATATGTAGTTTCCCAGGAATAAAGCTAAAATAACCAATCAACACACCTATTTCTCCAGCACCATGGTGTGCTTAAAAGTAATATTGCCTTGTCAGATAGTGAGATTTTGGATGCGGTGAACCAAGATAGGGATGTGCCTGTTAAGTTTACAACTCTCTGTTATCGTATCAATTAGAAGTTTGAAGTCACCCTCAACTACGAGGTGAGTAAAGTCTTCCCTATTTCCCAACATTCATGTATACATACTCCATGTTCCAGCAAGAAGGGCAGCACAAGCAAGCTACAATTCTTTGATTGTAACCCTTTAACCAATTACCATTGGACTCTCGAAAAAGACCACTAGACACGCAAATTCCATTGAATCCTTGTAAACTCAATCACAGTTAAGTTTATCCACCTTGGGGATGCTTCCAGCCAATGTAGATGGTCTTGATGATAAATTTGGCAAGTGCACCAAACTGTAACAAGTAAAAAAGTCGTAAGTTATCGTCTCCATAAGGATTGCGTCAACTAAGAAATTCTCTATACCTATTTGAACTAGGAAAGCAATTAAATTGGGGTTTAAGGGTTTGCATATTTTTAATTTCGTGCTCAATGCGAGTAGTAGTTTGCAGAAAAGTAAAGGGTTGTTGAAGAGGTTAGATGGAGATTAGGATTCTCCGAATCCCCTCTGATTTCTATGTTGGATTAATGCAATATTCAATATCAATTAGTATCAAGTGTTTCATAAACGATGTGTCAATTATGAAACATATGTTAGTCTATAGAATTTTTTATTTTAATTGTGATTAACTAGAGCAGTACTAAGTAAATTCTTAAAGGATGAATCATAAATCTAGTATCATACATAGAAACCCTAACTTGTGAGATTGAGATTAATAATCAATTCTAAATTATAGTCTTGATCGGACTAAAGCAAGGTAAGTCGGTCTTTTACTAAAACCTAGAGATCATACAAGATAGTCCTAGATGCTTATTTCTGCCTAAGCTCTGCAATAGATAAAAGTAAGGCTTATTTGTGCCTAAGGGTCTACAAGCATGACAACAATCGGAACAATTGAAAATTATATAAGAACGTAAAACATAATATAATATAGAATTTGCATTAATGGATTTCAAGAAATAAATATAGGTTCATCTTAAAACCCTAATCAGAGGGAGTTTAGTTGCTCATGACAAGAAAAGATCACAAAACATACTCTTGTAAGAAAATTGGTAGAAACCCTAGCTTCCACCTCCTTGATGATAGCCTTGCTCCTTGCCTTCATCTTGCACTGTCTGGTTTTCGAATGAATATTATGTTTGCAAGGGGTCTCCATATATAGTTTAGAACTAGGTTGTTGGGAATTTTTCCACTATTTTTGGCTTGAAAAATAAGTCAAAAGCATTTTTCCGAAACTTGGTTGGAAAATGCCATTTTTCTTCGTTCTTTGAGTGATCTTCTTATTTGCTTTCATCTTGGGACTTGGGACATTATTTTCCCAGATTGTATTATCTTCAAACCCTTCTTGATCTCCTTTGTTCACTATGCTCTTGCCTCCATAATTCTATGTGATGTCTTAATTTTTCGATTTACATGAAATTTTCGGTTTTGGGAGGAAATATAATTACGTGAAGTTGTCGGTTTTGAAAACAATACAAAATGTACAATAAACCATAAGCAACGCCTCTAAAAAAATCTCTAAAATTACCTGAAACTCTTATAAAACGACTTAAAAACATGGCTAAAATAGCATCAAATATCTTGTATCGGGTCTCATATTGCCTCTAACTTTCCGTGAAAGAGTCTATGCACATCTTTCTATCTCCCTAGCCATCCTGAGAATCATCACGGTGGATTAGGGTTTTGAAAGACCTCTGTAAAAATGCATTTGTTTCTTCATGTCCAAAACGTAACCATGAAAATAGATTTACAGCTCCCATCTTGCTCTCCAATGTCTTTGCTATTGAGGTTCTTGAAGATCCAATTCATACAATTAAAAAGAGAAAAGAAATTAGTAATTTGTTTAATGCTAACTAATCTCACTCAAATGTGGGTTGCATGACATAATGTCTAAGCGTGGATGGTTGTTTCGTCCCCATTCCCACAAATAGAATAAATAGGAAAAACTCTCACATTCCACTTACTTTTGCGAATGTTTTTAGATGTGATTTTATTAATAATTTGACAACATATTAATAAATACTCTTTCTTATAAGCAAAATGATTTTCCAAATTTCTTTATTAAGGGGATGGTTTTGGTCATTTTTGACCTGAAATCACCCCTCTTCATCTGTTTCTTTCTATTTCAATCTAATTAAGTGATTTTCACATTGATTTAGACTTTTCTTTTTTTGTGATTTCGTCGTCTGAATGTGGTGTTGTTTGACTTTCCGTCTTGTTGTGACGTTTGTGTTGAGGCAAAATCCCTAATTAATTTTAAAGATAACAAACCTTGATGATTAAGGAATTAATGGACTTTGATTAATTTATTGGTATTTAACTTGTGCTCTTGAGTGTTTAATCAAGACACGAACAAAGTTTAATTAATACCAAGAAACAAGAAATCAAAGGATATAAAGACTTAAGAACTCAGTCAGAGATCAGAAAGTTAAAAGAGTTTAGAAGGTTGGACAGAGTTCAGAAGGTTGTTCATGATGAACATCAAGAACCAAGCCCATAAATTCATGAACCAAATGAAGAACATGCAAGGTTCACGTGACTTAAATAAAAGCCCAGTAAAGTACATTGACTAAGATAATTCAAGGAATAAAGACATTTATTTGATTAAAGTCAAAATTGGCATCTTCAATGTTCATTCAAGACTATGAACATTTGAAGTACAAAGCATTAGGAATATTCCATTAAGAATATCATCCTAGATGTTTTCCATGCTGCACTTCATCAATGTTTCACTCTTAGGATTTGATTACATCAAATAAGAGTCTTACAAATCATCCTAAGTGAAACAAAAGGAACATTCTGAAGTCCCCTGAGTTCAGAAAGTTCAATCCTGCTCCATGCTTTTTCTGACATGAACAATACAGTAGTTGGAAAGTAAAAAGCAAATCCAAAAGCAAGATCAAGTCTGATTCAACAGGAAATCGACACATAAGGGAGTTGGTACTGTACAAAGTAAACCAAATCCCCTAAAGCATGGAAGTGAAGTGAAAGCTCCACTTTATGAGATCCTGCACATGTTCCAAGACAGATTTCAAAGAAGATCTGATCTAACAACATTCTGAAGTCGTACAAGAACAATCTTCATAGTACAAACTAGAAATTCATGTGACATTCATCTGATAAATCCCAGATGAAGATCATGATGAACACAACAATATTCTGAAGTATTCTCAAGAACACAAGAACATTCTGAAGGTGCCCAGAATTTCAAGTGAAAGTTGGTGGTTCCCAAGACACGTGGCACAAGACCATTGATCACTCTCCAACGGCTACAAAGGCTCAAGAACTCTATAAATAGAGATAAAGACCTCAACATAACACACACCTTTGCAAAGCATACAAGAAAACAACATAAGAGTGTTTGAAGCTTTAGCAAAAAACATTGATCTCGCAAAGATTCCAAGAAGTCTTTAAAAGTGTGCATGAATATTTCTCTTATCTTTTTAATGATAAAGCTCTCCCTCCATTCTTCTCTTATCTGATTCAAATCATTCAAACTCCATACAAATTGTAAACAAAGTCTCATCTAGCTTTAGGGGTACTAAAGTGTTAGTTTGAGCAGAAAGGTGTAAAGTCTAAGTGGGTAACTTAGCAAGAAAGGTGTAAGCCTGATGAGGCTTAGAGAATACAGTTGTTGTAATTGTTCAGGTGAACTAGGTTGTAAGGTGCAGGATTTGAGAAGTTATCTCAAGCATCATAGTGGAAAATCTCACAAGATTGTGAGGAGTGGACTAATCCACATTGGGTGAACCAATATAAATTTCTGTGTGTTCTTCTTCTCTTCCCTTTTCTCTTTACTTTCAGTAAACACAACACACACATACACATTTAATTATTTAAACTGTTTTTACACTAACACTTCAGAACGTTCTGAAGTCTATCTTTCAACTTAATCATTCCAAGTTTATAACTTGAGAATAACTTTTAAGCTACATGTTTAATTTTTAAAGGGTCACAATTCAAACCCCCTTCCTTGTGACTATTTTATCTACTTCAATTCGTTTGGTTCTTATTAAAATATCGACTATTCAACCAATTAGGGTGGGAATAGGCCAGGCCATGCCTTGATAGGCCTGAGCCTGGCCAGCGAAAAAATTTACAAGCTTAAGCCTGGCCTATGGCCTATCATATGTCGTTTTTCTTGGCCTGGCATAGCCTATTTAAAAGCCTGACCTGCCTGAAAGCCTATTTATAGACCTACTTTACATTAAGGTCATCAAATAGTTCATTTGATATACTAAATAGGCCAAACATGCCTTAAAGCCTACTTAAAATCCTATTTCACTACAAGCAAATTTTAACAACATTAAAGCCTATTACAACAAAGCCTATTTTAATGTATGTAATTATTTTAATATAAAAAAAATATTTTTTTAATAGATAAGTATTAATAGGCCGGTCTATCAGGCTTAACAGGCTTTTCAGGAAACCTAAGCCTAGTCTATTTAACTAAATTGGCTTTTTAAAAGCCTAAGACTAGGCCTCTCTACTAAACAGGCCAGGCCAGGCTAGGCCATAAGCCCCCGTAGGCCGGCCTGGTCTATTCCCAACCCTATCAACCAATGATTTGAGTGTCAACGTTGAATATCTAGAGGCATGCTTATTCTGGTTACTTTAATTTTATCACATTATTTATATGTATTTTATCGTTGTATACTATTAACTTAGATGTTATGAGTTTGTTCACATATTTATCATTTGCGTTTTTAGCTATGTTAAATGATGTGCTCTACCAATTTAAATGAATAAATATTGGTTTATTTATGTAAAAAAAAAAAAACTTCTTATATAGGTGTATGTAATATCAACCACAAATTTGTTTATTAAAAAATAAATATTACTTCCCTTAAAAAAATAAATATTACTTATTCTCTCTTTTTTTATCAAGGGAAAATAATAAAAAAAAGATAAGCAATTCCCTATCTAAACTTTAAATACCCCAGAGGTATCCGCCAACAGAGTGATATTTAGTTGAGGAGGAGGAGACATCCATTTTTAAGGAATCAACATTTTTAGCACCAAACTTGGTCAACGAGTTAGCACATTCATTGCCTTCTCTCAAAGCATGATTAAAGGAGACCACCCAAGAAATATAAGAGAGCTTCTTAATGAGAGAAAGCAAGTTTGCATGATGATGAAAGTCATTCTGATTAGTATTCGTAATAAGATCCAAAGTTGTCCAAGAGTCAAATTCCATGATGATAGATCGATACCTAAGGTCCCAATTGCATGCGATTTGAAGTCCTTTCCAAATAGCTGAAAATTCAGCTAATAAATTAGAAGCTCTACCACAAGCACCAAAAAATCCTCGAATTCAAATTCTCATATCGTTTCTCAAAAGACCTCCAAAACCTACATTATCAGGATTTCCAAAAGAAGAAACGTCTACATTGATCTTAGTGTAGACTTCAGGAGGGATTCCCATATTCTCTAACGTTATATTACCGAAAAATAATCCCGAACTAATTTTTTTTCATCGTAATTAGAAAAGCCTCCCCTCAAAAAGAAAAATATTTAGAAAAGCCTCCACGGATAACATGATACAAGTTAGGGAAGACCATCAAAGAAGGAACAATTCTTATTATATATACTAATGTCACATTTCCTAATAACTAGTGACATTTTTTAGTTAAATTGCTATTTAATTAATTTAAAAGTCTAAATTGTCGGTTCCTTACAATTTTGATTATCAAAATAGTGATTTTGTCGAAGTAACATATACCAATAATGGGTTTGTTAGAGTGATAATAGGTATGAGTTCCTTAGATAAGTGATTTGGGATTCACAAGTTCGGTTGAGAGGAAATAACTAATTATATTCTATCATTAACTTGTCCACTCTCTAAAGTTGTATTTGTTGAAATATTTATTATTTAATTATATTTTAATGTTGTTATGTGAGTAAATATATCTATAATAATTATATTAATTATTTATCAATTAATTTGATATATCAAAATCATCTCGTAACTCGTCTTTTTTTTCTTTGTGTTTCATGAGTACTACCACTGAAAAACTAGCTTGCATCAATGGTTCATCCATCCAAATATTCTAAATATCTTTAATAGATCGATATGTCGTAGCTTTTAATATGATTGTTTGTCTTCCATACTACTAAAGTATTATTATAGGTTAATCTTTATATTGAGAATGCCTTGTATCGATTAGTTATTAAAATAACTCCAACAATATTGCCAAAAATAATTCGGATCTAAATTTTGTTATATGTAACTAGAAAATGAAATGATATTTATACAATTATTTTAGAATAACTTTTTCTTTCACCTATTTATTGGACAAAGACATTAGAGTGAATAAGGGAGAGAGAACAAGAACACAACAAATGTATAAAACTGACCGTTGTCTCAAAATAATCGCTATTAGAAAAGCCTCTCCGCATATAGAAAAGTGGCAAGGTGTTGTACAAAAAAAAAAAAAAAAAGTGGCAAGGTGTTGGAGAAAGAGGGACACTACAAACAATAAAAACACTTATTATTTTTGGGGTGAATTCGCAAAGTTGTTGCTTTGTCAAGGTTAAGGGTCTTGGGATATTATTCATTCACCAACTTTGAAAAGTCACACGTTTATTAAGATACTCTAAAAATTTGTTTATAAGAATAATTCAAGTTTTATATAAATGAGTGAGATCAAACAAAAAATTTGATATATCATATAAAGGTTATCCGCTATCTATATATATATATATATATATATATATATATATATACACACACTATATGTCCAATTCTCACTTGTAAATTATAGCAGATTAGTATTGAGTTAGTGTTGAAAATATGATGAATGACAAAAAAGTTGACTCTAACAATATAGTGGCAAAGTTTATGTTCCAAATAGTTCAAGGTGAGAAGAAACTTTAAGAGTCCAATATCTTCTCCTCGTAATAAGTCACAATTCCATTCTTTCATTCAAGATATAGAACTCTTATTATTAAATATTTTAATTTTAATATTAATATTATCAGATAAAATATATTTTTGTGTCACTAAAACTAAGGCCATCTAGACAGTCGGTGATGTCAACAATGTTGAGGGCCACCATTGGACAATATTAGTTTTGGGAATAATTTTTGTACGACTACTTATGAGTTATGAGACAACCATAAATTTATAAAAAAAATGAGGTATTGACACAAAACCTAAAATAATAGAAAGAAAAATAAACCATAATGTGAATATGAAAAATAAAATTGTCACAAAAGTTATCAAAAATATTTATACAAATATCATTTCTCTAGTACTTAGTATAAGCCGAAACTTCTACCAGAAAGGAATATCCTTAGATTAAGATTCTTTTTTAATTATTAAAAAGGAAAAAAGAAACGATTCCTGTAGACATTTTGACTTATTTCAATAGAAATTTAAATGTACATATTGCACTGAATTGACAACTAAACAAAGACTTATTTCAATAGAAATTTAAATGTACATATTGCACTGAATTGACAACTAAACAAATATTTTGATTCCTAAATATTTTACGTGATGTCACTATAATCTTTTTTATTAATTATTTTGATTCCCAAATTTGTTTATAATGATATTTTTTATTTTCGATTGTGTATTCTGTTAACGATTTTAGTTCACATAATTAATAATAAACTAAAAATGGTAAATATATTTCTAATTTCAATACATTCGAAGAATTGTGTTTACAACTAGGCTAGTCTTTATTTTTAATTTAATAAGCAACTTGAACTTTAAAGTAAACGGATTTGGTTGCATTTGTTTGATAAATTTAATTCGTGATTTTGTCTGTACTGTTTGTATTATCTTGTGCCGGTGGTGTTCCGTAGCATTTCTTTTCGTTTCCTATTTTAAAAAATAAAATAAAATTATAAGCCTCTATAAAAATGACAAATCTTCCATGTAGATTCTATGCTAGAACCTTGATGCGAAAATTCTAATCATTCGACCTGTTTGAGGTGGGGCTTTAGGAAGGAAGAGTTTAAGATAACTAAGTCTATATTTTAATGTAGATTTGATATTTTTTAAAAAATAAAATAAAAGAACAACATGAACATATTACAATCCAATCACACTTAATTAATTGTTTTGTCAATTAGTCCAGTGGCCGAAACTCATACATTTTAAATGTAAAGAAGTGGGGTGTCCGGAGTTCGAACCCCAAACCTTACATATATTATACAATGTCTTTAACAATTGAGCTAAACTCATAAGAACATTAATTTAATTTAATTAAAAAACAATTTATAGTCATAGTGGGTTGGTTTAGCTTCTCAACAGCTCTTCATGACTCTTTTCAAAATCATTATCATTAGTTTGGAGGGTTTTGTGGCTTTTCGAGTAAGTCGATTGAATCCATGAACATTATTTGGATGTCAGTTGTCTGGGCAATCTGAAAAGAGCGTAATAACAGAGTTTTTCAAAGGAAAGATGATCACCTTCAAGTGATTTGTGAAAGGGTGAAGCTTCAATCCTTTTGGTGGTTGAAATCGAAATACGTTACTTTCGATTTTGAGTATCAAATGTGACGGCAGAGTCTTTTAGCTTGTTTAATGTCTGTTTATTAGTTGTTTCTTCTGTTTTTCTATTTTACTGTTTTCTTTTCAGTTTGCCATTGAGGAGCTTGTACAGTGTGTTTGAACTTTGTTTTGCTTAGGCCTTTTGGCACTCCTTGTACAAAAGTGTCTAGCATTGTTTTCTTTTATATAATTTTGGCTTATTAAAAAATAAATTATTTTATAGTGTCTATAATCTTAAAAGAAATATATGTTCTCGTCTCTCCACTAAATCATCCACCAAATACATATAAGGTCATCCCCAATGGTGGGTTTCAAAATTTGAAGACTTCGTACCTATTAGGTACTCCATTGAGGAGAAGTTTTTTTGGGGTTTTATGAAACCCAAGGTCTCACACTTTTTTAATATTAAAAAATTGAAATGTAATGATACAATGTTATTAATAGTTGATTAGTGGGTCTTGTTTATGAAACTTTGAGATGCTGGATTGAATGTTTATTCTGTATTACCATTAAAAAATTATAAATTAGTTGTTAATAAATATGACATCCATTTAAGTACCAAAAAATGGATGTGTCGTTATGGATGTTCTAAGAGTCCAATATCTTCCTCGAGATAACCAAATCATAATTCCATTCATTCTTCGAAGATATAGTACTCATTATTTATAAATATTTTAATTTTAATATTTATATTACTACATTTTTTTAGTAATATTTATATTATTACGTAAAATAAACTTTTGTCTATCTGAAAATAAAGCCTTCTCAACGGACAGTGATGTACATGTTGAGGGCCACCATTAGGTAAATTTAGTCCTTTAGTGTACGCTGAAACTACTAATATCCATAGAGATTTAGATTTTTCATTTATTATTGAAAAGGATAAAGAAAACAATTCCTATAGAAATTTTGACTTATTTGAAGAGAAGAGCAAAAGTCATATTGCTCTGAATTGGCCCCTAAACGAAAATTTTGATTTTATATGTTTGATGCAATGTTACCATCATATCATATTTTAATGTGTCGAAATTGTAAATACATTGTTAAATAACTTTTTTTATTAATTATTTTGATTCTCAAATTTGTTTCATAACAATCAATTTTCTACGCAAATATGTTTGTTGTTGATCACTTCTGTTCACAAAATTTATAGTAAAAGATGAAGGGTTAAATATATTTTTAGTCCTTATATTTTGCGCCTCTTTGAAGAATAATCCCGACATTTTAATAAATGTTTTTAAAATCCTCACATTTTATCTCCATTATCAAAATTAGTCCTTGCTGTTAATTCTCTAACGGAATGTTGATGTGGCGGTTAGTGGGTCCCAATTATTTTAAGGTTAAATATGTTTTTGGTCCCTATATTTTGCGTGACTTTGAAGAATAGTCCTTACATTTCAATAAATGTTTTCAAAATCCCTAAAATGATTGGGACCCACTAACTGCCACATCAACATTCTGTTAAAGAATTAACACCAGAGACTAATTTTGATAACGGAGATCAAATGTGAGGATTTTAAAAACATTTAATGAAATGTAGGGATTATTCTTCAAAGGGACGCAAAATGTAAGGACTAAAAACATATTTAACCCAAAGATGAACTAGGAATGTTTTTGTAATTTTTACACATTTAGGGTGTGTTTGGATTGAGAGTTTAGGAGGAGAAGGGATGAGAGGGTTTTCTTTTTATTTTTAAATTACGGACACTATGAAATATTTTTTAAAAAGTTAACATATTAACATGATAAACAATCCTATAATACTTCAATCACACTTAATTTATTTTAGAAAAATATGTTATATAGTTCGTAATTCAAAAAAGAAAATCAAACCCTCCCCTCCCTTCCCCTCCTAAACTCTCAATTCAAACACACCCTTTAAGAAACTAAAGTGACAACACCCTACATATTTATGGAGAAAGTGTTCTTCAATCACAAGCATTTTTTTTGTTTGGTTACAATCAATCACAAGCATTTGAATACTCCATTTTGACAAACATGCAAAAATACATCTCCTTAATAGTTTTCAAAAGATTCATTATTTAATTATTTTGTTTTTCTATCTTTTCTCAATTATGTGTATGACCAAATCAATTGAACCAAAATAATTGTTTGTTGATTGATTGTTACATGTGTGAGTGAAAGTTTACGATAATCAAGGCAACTTGAACTTATGATTGAATTCCAACTCTTGTGCGTACGGCTGGTTTTCATTTAATTTAATAAGCAAAATAGATAAACTTTGAAGTAAACGTATTTCAAAAAATAACAATTTAGTCCCTATCATACATAAAAAATAAAAACTACGACTCTCTATCTTTTATTCTTCTTAAATCTTAGCCGTCACAACTTTTCTTCTTCGTGATCTATGAAATATGGGTGATAAGGTCAATTTAGTCTTTGCTTTTCTTTGTTGATTTTGTTTTTGAGGTACTGTTTAATTTAGTTTGTAATTCTGTCTTTAGTGTTCGTGGCGTTCTATCCTTTCATTTTATCAAGTTTATAACAAATAACAATTTAGTTTCTTAAATTAGAGATGATCAATTAATTTAATATTTTTTAAAAATTTAACACCATTATTATAAACTAGGCTTAATCAATTTGGTACAAACGATTAAGTTAAGGGACTGGGGGATCAATTAAGCCTATAAATTAATAAAAGTTCTATATATGTTTTTATGGGATTTGAATATATCAAAGGTTTTTATTTTAACAAACTTATGATATGTTTGGTGGCAGAATATTATTAGGATTAAGGAAGGTGTTGGGGGTGGTGTGAGGACATGGTTATCTGAAAATATTAAGCGTGTTGTGGGTAATGGGTCTTCTACGCTGTTTTGGAATGATTGGTGGGTGGGGGAGAATCATTTGTGTGATAGTTTTAGAAGATTATTCGAGTTGTCGGAAAATAAGGTGATGACGGTGGGTGATAAGTTTATTTTGGGTTAGGGTGAGGGTGTGAGGCGTGGAAGTGGCGGAGACGTCTGTTTTTTTGGGAAGAGGAACTCCTAAGAGAAATTAATTTTTGTTATTATCTAAAATTGTTTTGCAAGAATATTCAAATGATAGATGGGTCTTGCTGTTAAATTCTCCCAAAATTTATTCAGTCAGCATCACTTATGACTTTCTGATTTCCATGGACATCGATAGTTCAGATGGCCTTACGCCCTTACCAATGTCTGGGTTAAAGGAGTGCCACTCAAAGTGAATTTGTTTGTGTGGCGCTTATTTTTGAATCGCATTCTGACTAAGGATAATCTAGTTAGAAGAGGTATTGTCAGTTCAAATGATTGTCTTTGTGTAGGGGGTGTGCTTCAGATGAGGAGAGGAACCACTTGTTCGTTAGATGTGATCATTTTGGAAGAATTTAGAATATGGTGGCAGCTTGGTTGGGCTTTGAGTTCGTAGGAAATGGTCTTCTTCTAGAGTAATGGAATCATTTTGGTGTGCTAGGTAGTACGTCCAAACGTGCTTGTTGTACTATGGCTATGTTATGGGCAACTACAGCTTGGTCAATATAGAAAGGTCGTAATTGTCGCATGTTTCAACAAAAAGTCGAGTCTTTGCAAACATTACTCGAGAGAATCAAACTTCAATCTTTTTTATGGTTAAAATCAAGTCACGCAACTTTTGATTTTAATTATTTGTATTGGAGGTTGAATCCTCGACTATATTGCTAGAGGAGCACCAAAAATTAATCTTTTATTTTTTGCAGACGATAACGTCATTTTCTGTAGGGATTCTTTTCAAGATTCTCAGACCATTCAAGAAATTCTTAATACTTACCAATCCGCTTCTGGTCCACTTATTAATTTGGATAAATCTGAAATCTCTTTTAGCCAAAATGTACCTGATGATCGTAAAATCTTGTTCCAAGGTTGGAAGCAAATTAAGGTTGTTGAGTGTCATTCAAAGTATCTAGGGATACCTGCTTTTGTTGGTAGGTCTAAGAAACAAGTTTTCAATTTTGTCTAAGATAGAGTGTGGAAGAAGCTGAAAGGTTGGAAAGAAAAATTTCTATCAACTGCTGGGAAAGAAGTTTTGATCAAATCAGTGGTTCAAGCAATTCCTACGTATGTGATGAGTTGTTTTCTACTTCCGATGGGTTTATGTGAGCATATTGAAAGTATGATTAGTAAGTTCTGGTGAGGTAGCAAACAAGGTAAGCATAAAATTCATTGGATTAAATGGGAGACATTATGCAAGGAAAAAAAGAAAGGTGGAATAGGTTTTCGAATATTTCATGAGTTTAACCTTGCAATGTTATCTAAACAAGGTTGGCGTATTATGCACAATGATGACTTATTGATCTCACAATGTTTGAAAGCAAGGTATTTTCCTAGAATCAATTCCTTGAAAGCTTCAGGTGGTTACTGCCCAAGTTATACATGGAGAAGTATTTTGCAAGCACAAGTGGATGTTATTGAGAAAGCTGGTATTTGGAGAGTAGGAGATGGACGCATAGTTAATGTATGGGAGGATAATTGGCCTCCTTATCAAAATGGGCACAAGATTTTGTCCCCTAAACCACCTAACTATGATATTATGTTTGTCTTAGATCTCACTCACCATGATATTTGATGTTGGAATGCTCCTTTAATTAATGAAATTTTTCTCCCTTTCGAGGCACAACAAATTCTTCAATTGCCAATTTCTTTCTCTCAATTGCAAGATGAATTTGTATGGGGTGCTTCACGGTCAGCTACTTTTTCTGTGAAAAGTTCATACCATTTCTTAAAGGCAAAGCGTGAAGCAGAGGGCTCACATAGCTCAATGCAAGACAATAATCACCAAGTGTGGAAAAAATTATGGAAAATAAAAAGTATTCCAAGACACATCCACTTTTCTTGGAGGATTCTACATGAAAAACTTCCAGTAAAATATGATCTTTTTAAAGAAGGAATAAGTAGCGATCCATTGTGTGTTCTTTGTGGGCAACATAATGAGACAATTTCACACCTCTTTATGGAGTGCCACTGGTTAAAACAAATATGGTTTGCTTCCTCTTTAGGTGTGGTATTTAATTCACATGATTCGAGGTACGTACCTTTTCATAAGTGGTTGGAGGAAAATATTGTTGATGTCGATGAGGATATTATAGTCCATGTTTTGGCCTTGTGTTATGAGATATGGTGTGCAAGAAATAAAAAATGTTTTGAGGGGACTGATGTTGATGTTACTTCCACTGTTCAAAAGGCACAAAGATCTATTGTGAATTTTAAGAGTGCTAGTTCGGTGTTGGTGGAGAGACTAAGTGGAGGTCCAATTTTGCCAATATCTGATGTTCATTGGACACCTCCTTTTAGTGGTTTCTATAAGCTTAATGTTGACGCAGCAGGTCCGATAGAGGGTGATAAGTGGGGCATTGGTGTTGTGGTGAGAGATAATGAAGGTGTTGTCGTTGGTGCTAGTTCCTGGCAAGTCTTTTCATTACCAGATTCAAAGGTTGCAGAAGCGTTAGCTATGCGAAAGGGTTTGGAATTTGCGAAAGACATGCCTTTTCTAAATCTTATAGCAGAATCAGATGCTGCTATTGTGGTTTTAGCGTTGAATGCTCATCAACAATCTCCCAACTATGTTGGCTCTATTATTCGAGATTGTATTAGTTTTAAGGGTAGTTTTCGTAGTTTAAATTTTTTGCATGTTAGGTGTGAAGCCAACCAAGCTGCTCATTATTTAGCTAAATATGCTCTTAAGAATTTAGATTGCATATGGATCGAAGAAACTCCACCTTGTATTTCTGCAGTCTTGGCATTTGATTTATTGCCAGACTTTCTTTAATGATATTGTCTTTAGCGTAAAAAAAAAAGGTTGTTGATGAGTCAATAATGAGTCGATAATTAGTGTTTTTTATATAATATTTAAGTTTATTTTATTTAGATTTAATATGTTTTTATTTCCTTTTAGAGTTATTTTACTTCAATTGCAAGTTATTTTATTTCTGGAACAAATATTCAAAAGATTGAGTCTTGGAGCAAAAGAAAGGAGAATTGGAGCTGATTCGTACCAAAAATATGAAGATCTTATACAAAAATATCTTGTGCAAAGAAATTGGAGATCTTGTACCAAAATATAGCATAGGCGCGCCCCTTTTTGTCCTTTTGCTGCTTTTGCTTCTTTGACAAGCTGCCTATTTTAGTATTTCTGACCAAGAGCCCATGGTTTCTTGTGCAACACTTTAGTGATTTAATTCTTGGAGCTCAAGTCAATGTTAGACTATAAATAGAGCATCCATCTAGTTTGTAAAATCATCTTTTGTTATTGGAATTTAATAGTGACAATTGTTTTCTTTAATAAAAGTTCTTCTTTTATTTTCTTGTTAATTTATTTATGTTCTTCTTCTTCTCTTCTATGTCTACGATAAACATGAGTGAGTAGACTCTTACTGTCTTGGGATTGTTGGATGAGTTTAATGACCTAATCCTAATCAAACCAAGCCTCGAACCCTAATTTTATATAAATTTACTTTCTAATCTAATTTCACCATTTTTATAATGAATTAACAAGTATCAAACTCATAAAGTGACAACGGAGCATCGAAAGAAGAAGTTTTGATATTGGAACAAGAGAAATTAGACAAGGATTGCGAAACATGAGAATATTCTAGAAAACCTTGAGACAAATAAAGTTTCGTTCTTCAAGGATTCTAATAGCAATCAACCATGAGAATATGCATGGTTGCTAGAGGAACACACTCACTGAAACCGAAAGGAGATGTGATAGGCTTAAGAGAAACTTGTCTTTAGAAAATAGGTCCAATATAAAGTTTAGGTTTAGGGTTTGGTTTGTGAAGGTTTTGTCACCAAGATGAACCAATAATCCCATGGCGCCTGTTGGAACGATACTCTCCTTTTACTACTTCGGTAAACCGTGCACTTGCGGATTTACCCCCATCATGTTTTTGGCGCCGCTGCTAGGGAGTTAACCAATTTAATTAACTTTTTAGTAGTGGTTAGAATTTTTCCTTTTTCTTTTCTTCTTCTTCTTTCTTTCTTTTTACCGTTAACTTCTTGGATTTTTGCTCTTTTATGTGAAGAACCAAAAGTTTTGGTGAATTCGTTCCCGAGATCGAAAGGTATTTGCATAAGAGAAAGAGAGAGGCACAAAATAATATCGCTATGGCTGAACGCACTCTTAAAGAGTATGCGACACCTTCTACGGATGTGCCACATGCTATTATCGTGTACCCAATGGTTGAGGGTAACAATTTTGAAATTAAGCCTGCACTACTTAACTTGGTGCAGCAAAATCAATTTTCTGGATCACCCACTGAGTATCCAAATCTGCATATCTCAACTTTCTTAAGACTCAGTGGAACATTGAAAGCGAACCAAGAGGCCGTAAGGCTGCACCTCTTTCCCTTCTCCTTAAGGGATAGAGCTTGTGCTTGGTTCCATTCACTGGAAGTTGGTTCTATCACTTCATGGGATCAAATGAGGCAAGTATTCCTTGCCCGATTCTTTCCCCCTTCTAAGACTGCTAAATTGAGGGACCAAATCACACGGTTCACTCAGAAAGATGGGGAATCTCTTTATGATGCGTGAGAGTGTTTTAAAGAAATGCTTAGACTTTGTCCCCACTATGGTTTGGATAAGTGGCTTATATTCCACACTTTTTATAATGACTTATCATATACCACATAAATGGCTATTGATGCAGCTGCAAGTGGAGATCTAATGAACAAGAACTATATAGAGGCATACGCTTTGATTGAGGACATGGCCTAGAACTACTACCAGTGGACTAATGAGAGATCCATCACTGTTTCTTCATACTCTAAAAAAGAGGCAGGTATGTACGAAGTCCCTACCCTTGATCATCTTGCTGCTAAGGTTGACACACTCACTCTAAAGTTTGAAAAAATGAATGTTAGTGCTGTCATACCTACTCTTGTATCTCCTCCTTGTGAAATTTGTGGTGTGTTTGGCCATATTGGTGTTGATTGCCAGCTAGGCAGTGTTATTGAAGGTGTTGAGCAAATGAATTACGCTCAATACAACCAAGGAATGAGGCAAAACCAAAACTTTTATAAAAACCCTCAAAATTCCTATGGACAAATGGCACCACCTGGTTATGCAAGCAACTAGAGAGTTCCTTAGAAGTCAAGTTTGGAAATTTTAATGGAAAGCAATGACATGAACCAATCTAAATAGCTCCAAGATCTTAAAAATCAAACTAGATTTCTGAATGTATCTCTTTCCAAACTCAATTCTAAAATAGACTCTATTGCTACTCATACTAAAATGCTTGAAACTCAAATCTCCCAAGTGGCCCAACAGGTGGCTACTTCTTCTCAAACGCCGGGAGTCTTCCCTGGTCAAACCGAAGCCAACCTCAAAGCCCATGTTAATGCTATTTCATTAGGGGGGTAGTAAACAATTAGAGTATACCATTTCTAAGGATGAAAACATTGAGGGAGAGTGTGTTAGGCTTCTAGGTGAGAAAGCCATAATAGAGAGTGAAAAACCTCCTGACAAAACCAAAGTTCTTTTCCCATTGAGGCTTGTTAAGCCCAACTTGGAGGCACAATTTAATAAATATGTTGATATGCTTAAGAAGATTTGCATTAATATTCGCTTTGCGGAAGCTTTGTCTCAGATGCCTCTATATGCTAAGTTTTTAAAAGAAATTTTTCAAAGAAAAGAGCGATAGAGCATAATGAGACAATAGCTTTGACTAGGGAAAGTAGTGCCATCATTAAGAAGCTGCCTCCAAAGCTCAAAGATCCAGGTAGTTTTGTCATCCCTTGTATGATTGGGAGTGAGACCATTGATAAAGCCTTGTGCGATTTAGGAGTTAGTGTTAGTTTGTTGCCTTTGTCCCTCTCTAAGAGGATGGGAATAGGAGAGTTGAAACCTTCTGAGATGACCTTAAAGTTAGCTGAACGTTATACAATCCAACCGGTTGGATTTGTGGAGGACATCCCCGTTAAGATCGAAGGGATATACATCCCGGATGATTTTATGATAGTTGACATTTAAGAGGACCCAGACGTCCCTATCCTTCTAGGAAGACCCTTCCTCGCTACTGCGGGAGCTATCATTGACGTTAAGAACGGTAGGATTGTTTTTCAAGTGAGTGATGAAATGGTAGGATTTGAGTTGGAAAATGTTATGAAAGGTCCCGCTATTTATTCTTGTTGCATGGTTAAAGATCATAAAGTGAAAGAACGCTTTCTAGCGTCATCTGCACAATATGATCTCTTTGATCCTTTTTAAGGACGCTTTCTAACCGTCAAGCTATTGACTCTAAACGAGCGTTTCGTGGGACGCAACCCACGTATTTAATCGCTTTATTTTTGTTTGTTTTTATTTGTTTTGTAGGTTTTTGTCTGAATACGATGCGAAAAGGAGAAAAAAATTTGACCCCCTTGACCAGAAAGACTGGCACGACCCGTGCATGTGGTGGCATGGCCGTGCCAACCCAAAACCACCAAAACCCATAAAGTGGCAGAGAGACAGGCACAGGTGGCACAACCGTGCCTCTGTGAGCCTCCAAAAACAACCCAAACTCCAGAAACATGTGCACGGCCTGTGCCTAGGGATGGCATGGCCGTGCGCGAGCCCAGGCCATAACCTCAAAAAAAAAGTTCTTCTTTCCCATTCACTCACCACAACTCTTTCTTCTCTCAAACTTCTATCTAAAAACTCCATTAACACCCAACCTTTAAACCTCCATAACTCCACCAAAACTCCACCAAATTCATCAATTTCTAAACCCAATCATCTCCAAACATCATTCCATACATAAACCAAGCATCAAAACCAACATTCATCCATCCAAACCACATATTCACCAAATTCGTAATCCCTAAACACCTAACCCAAAAAACCACAATTTCTTCACCAATATTCATCGTTAAAGTCAAAAACCTTACTTAAACCCCAACCTCATCACTAAACCAACCTTTCCCACACAAAACCTTGCCAAACCCTAACCTTCACCCAAAACCCAAACCAAGTCAACTAGGTCAATGGCATCAAAGAGGAGAAGGTGAGAAAAACCACAAGAA
>Ga0228710_1005853_pt1 | contig 18940 bp, 6 predicted proteins | sample MedpolnodulmetaG_FD_177995 | JGI IMG/M metagenome (GOLD analysis project Ga0228710, IMG submission 177995) | Root nodule microbial communities from Medicago polymorpha collected in Santa Monica, California, United States - pink nodules | ecosystem: Host-associated > Plants > Roots > Nodule...
ATTTATTTTTTATTTTTTTTTTTTTTTTTTTTTTTTTTTACAAATTTGTTTTAGTTTTTAGTAAACCCTATTTTTATCTCTGAAAGTGTCGCTCGCTATTGCACACGTCCTTGGATCAACGAAAATTATTAAACACTTCTACAATGTTAGTTCCATTAGTCAAATAAGTCCAAAACGTTAACTTGGTGTTAACTTTGGTGATGTGTCCCAATTTTTTTCCACATCAGATGCTTAGTGGGATGTCCACATAGTCTAGGGGCCGAAATGAATAGAATAAGTCTTTCATTTTCTGGGTAAAGATGAACAAACTTCAATCTTCATCTTCATCCTCCTCTCTCAAACCTCGATCAAGCATTATCATACTCAACAAAACAACAACAAAATACTAAATTTCATATCCAAACACTCAAGATCAGTACTTTTATGTTCCTTTCCTTTTCAAAACCTAGAAAATATGCATTAATCTAAATTAGGGAAAAATGCAATCATCCAGACCCATTAAAACAAAAACCTTCTCAAATTAAAATCCCCTCTTAACACCATTCTAACAAATCAAGCGAATTAAACCATTATTTTCATTTTCAAATAGCTACACCCATCTCTCTTACTCAGCTTCCACTCACTCGCTAAGCCTAACATCATCTTTGTTCATCATTCTCCACTTTTCCATCTTATTTTCAATCAATGTGCAACCTCAAACTCAATCACAAGTCGGCTCCACACAAGTTATGTTCATTAAAGAAAGAGAAGAAAGAAGGAACATAAAATTAGAATTAAAAGGTTGTTTATTTTGGAAATTAATGGTTGCAGGGAGGGTAGTGGAGTTAGTGTTATTTTTATGGGTTACATTAATCTCTTTGATTAAAAATTGTATATCAGATCTATGATTTTTTTGGTGCTCATAACAATGTGGAGGATAAGGTGTTGGAATGGAAAGAGGAGAAGAAGAAACCGCATGCATACATTTGTAGTTTTTTTGAGATTGTTTTTGTCCCAATTTTGTTTCTGAGTTTGGTTATTTCTCTTTACTTTCTTTCTCTCTTCTTTTTGGATTTGTTTTTCTTCTCAAATTTGTTCTACAGAGTTAGTGCCACTGTTGAAGAAGTTCATCTCAGCCCAAAGTTGGTAGCAGCAAACTACGACCAGGATCCAGATCGTTCTATCAGAATACAAAGCAGTTGACTCTAATTTTCAAGAAATAGGGTCACATTTACACGGGTTAAGAGAAACCTTATTTTGATTTTGGAACCATTAAGACAAAGAGAGAAATCTCAAACAGAAAATTTTGGGGTTGAAAGGGATGAAGTTTTTGGGTACAAATTTGAAAGAAGGAATCTACTGGTTTTTAGTTTTTTTTTTTAATTTAAAATAAAAAATTATGTATTCATTTTGGTCCCTTGCCAATCTGGAAGTGACACATAAGCATCTGAAGTGGTAAATGTAACAGACACGTCAACACCTTGTTAACGTTTAGGATGAATTTGACCAACGAATCAAACAACGAGGGAGTTTTTGATAATTTTATTTGATTTAGGGATTGATGTGATAGCGAGTATCACTTTCAGGGACGCAAATGAGGGTTTACTCATTAATCATATGTTCATTCTTTACATAAGAGGTTAACTTTGGACGATTCTTATCATTTTGTTACAATATTTAGAAGAACTCTCTCTTATACTTTAATTGTAATTTTACTCTTTCAATGTTGTTTTGATTTTTATGTCAATACTTACACTTTTTATATATTTAGTTGTCTCATAAGTAATCCAACAAATGATTGTTCAAATAACATACTTTTTTATTTTATTTTTTGCAAACACATACCTATTTATATTATGATGTTGAAATAATATAACTTTATTATAGTCCTTATTTGAGTGACTAAAATTAATATAATATGGGACCTATTCTAACATGCATAAATACATAAAGAAACTAAAAACTAAAATAACAAGGATTCCTTAAAAAAAAAAAGTTAACAAGGATTATCAGAAGCAACTTTCAAATATTATAGGATTTATAATTGTAAAATGGGGTCCATAAATCCTAATTCAATTGGTAAAAAATTTAAAATTATTAGTCTGAACGATATGATCGGGGTTCGAACCCCAACACATCCGTTTATTCCACTTATATGTTTGCAGTTTCATTTATAAACTTAGATGATCAATTTAAGGGTATTTACAAGACTACATGTATTTAACTAAGCTAGGTGTCTAAATTATTTTTTTTGAAGAATAGGTGTCTAAATAGTTAAAATATATAATAAACCAACTTATGACATTGTTTAAATAGTTTTTTTTTTGTTGACAAAACATTGTTTAAATAGTTAAAAGACTAATTTTGCAAATAAAGCTAGGTGTCTAACTGAATCAATTCAACGTGGCATATTGAAAAGAGTTCATAAATTTCTTGAGGGATGCATGCTAAGTGCCGACATGCACTTCAAAAGAAAAGAGTAATGATATTTGAAGAACCAATTGATAAGAATTTTTGTGACAACTTTATTTGTTTATATCTTTATTGATAAAAAAACAATTTAAAAAAAAAGAGATAGTAAAAATATAATATAATGTGAGTATAAGAAAGAATATTGTCCAAAAATTATTATAAAATGGTTATATAAATACCATTTTTCATAAAAATAAAAAAAACACATAGATTCCATCTGCAATTTTGATTATTCATATTTTAATAATTTAGAGAGAAAAAGCCCCTCAAAAAAGAAAGAAAAAAAATAGGAAAATGAATCCGGCTCTATGCAGTACATTTACCACGACCTATATATAGGGACTATACTTATTGAAGTGCATTCCGCCGTGTAGTAGCACACTTGCCAACATGAAAAAACGGGGTTCCAAAATGAAGAGTGAGTGATTGTTGTGTTGCATATTGTCATGTAGAATAGGGGCAACATTGAGTCATGTATGTCTCATTGTCATGTATAATAAGTGGCAGCATTGATTCATTTATGTCCTTTAAACGGTTAAGGAAATGTTAAAAGTGTTTTAAGAGTGTTTGTTAACAAATTTAAAGAAGAATTTTTATTTAAGAAATGTTAACTTGTATCCTTAAGACACAAGTTAATGAGTTAAATGTAGAAATATTTTGTTATTTAATTTTTTTACTTTTAATTACTTGAATGTACAAAATTTTCCCTTCCTTAATTAAAATCCCACGCCTCTCCTTTCATCCGTTGAACCAAAGAAACGATAGTCTATCATTGCTCAACTCACTTTTTTTTTTCCTTCAAAAGAAATAATATCATTGTTTAGATTAACTCACTTGGGTTGGTCTGATAGTATTGGCTTGAGATCTAACTTCTTCAAATAAAAAATAGAACGGGTCAAAATCCTAACAAAATTAGAAAGCATTACTGAAAACTATTTATTATACTTTTATAATTTTGATTTAATATCTCATTTACATTTGCATATAATCTATATAATACAATAGATCCTTATATCTGCAATTTTAATATTTTTGACTTATTATACTTTTTGATCAATATCAATTGACACAATCCAACATTTTGTAAAGAGAAAGAGTCATCATCTTTGACAATGTACAATGTAGTTGCAACTTATGTATCTTAAGGTCAACATTTTAAACTCAAAGAAAAGTCAAAAAGAAGGACAAAGACATAAGCAACGCGTTTTTCCTTGTTTTTACTTATTCCTTTAATAGATCATATAAAACCAACTCAAACCTTAACATTCTATAGTACTATCTCATAACATATATTCTACGAAACAGTTCTTGAATTTGTTGCTTTACTTTTCATCAATTTGTTGCCTTGGATTGGAAGAAATGTGTCCTCTTAGGTTCCTCTTGATCTTTTTCTCAGCCGTGTTGGCCGCTTATATTGCGTGGACCACCGTGAGCTCCACCACACCGGAGATTGACTTCGCAGCTTACGACCACAACGATAAATCCTCATCAAACAAGGATCATTTCAGTTTCATCAAGGTATTCCCGATTCCACATTTTCTTTATACAATTCAACATCATATTTTGTATTTACCTCTCTTTTCCTTTTTTGTACTAACTAGAAATGTTACTTTGGTTTCAGATGATTAAGAATGGATTTTGGGTATTAGTTGACATGGCCAGTGGGAGGTATCTTTGGAAAAATTTGAGGTCCACAAATGATCATGTCCAACTACAGAACTCTTAAGAGTTCATAGTTTGCAGAAATTTGTATCCCTCCATTCCAAAATATAAGCAAATTTTACTTTTTAGGTTCATTTCAATTAATGATGTATGTGGTTCATATTATGGACTACATACATCATTAATTGAATGAACCTAAAAAGTAAAATTTGTTTATATTTAAGAACGGATGGAGTAATTCTTTTGTTTATTTTCATCACCAATGTATGGGACAAAAATTTCGTAAATATCAGAGTTTCGTTTTCCTTCTTTTTTTTCTTGGTATCAAAGGTTAATAAGAACATAACATCTTGTAGAATTCTAGTAATTATTTTGCATAACAATTTCATCTTTTATGTCTCATTTTCATTCACTTACTATTAAAGGATAGTTTTGTTAATTTTATTTCATTTTGAAAAAGAAAAACACACATGCATTAGAGGAAAACTTTATTAAAGGAATAAGCACTTGCACAACGTCATAAGTCGTATAACAAATTAACTACAAATATGCAAATTCAACCAATAAAATAAAACAAAATACTTGGCCAACTTAATTCACCGTGAATTAGGAGCAACCAACCAAGACCATTTTTTTTATTACATCTTCGAAAGTTTGTTACATTTAATAACTAAATAGTACCCGATTCGATCGGTTACTGTACTATAAATTTAGTTTTGTAGTGTTTTTAGTTTGTTACAGGTTACCAATAAACATATATAACATTAACATAAGCAACAATCTCATATATTTCTTCATCTCTTCTCCAATTGTTTCAAGAAGCTAGGTGAGTAAAATGTTGTTTTTTAGAGTGAAGCTAGGTGATAAACAAGTTTGAACCATAAATGACAAAAAAATCTCCATACGACAGATTGGTGTATGTTGTTCTTATTGGCAAATAATATTGGTGTTCTTGGTTGGTGCTTCTTTCTCTTCTCTTTCATGAGAATTTGACACTATTCCGGAGAAGTTTACTCACCAAATTTCACAAAAAGGTTCGTTCATTCGCTTGTTCACTATCTTTGTTTTTAATGTATTTGACAAAATTAGTAAATCAGCAAATCTACTCTTACTTTTTACTAAAAAACTACTTTGTGTCTTTAATAAACACCATTTTGATAAATGGGTATTATGTAATTTACTTTATATAATATTTTTTGTGTGAAAACCTTGTTTTTATATTAAAATCAACGTTGTTTTTTAACGTGACCGTTATCAACTTGTTTTTTTTATCTAACATTGTTCTTTTGGTGGAAACAATTTTTTGCTTTAAGGTGACTTTGATTTTCTATTTTTTTTGAAGAAACTTCAAAAGAATTTTTTTTTAGGAACTTCACAAAGAAATTTGAAATTATAAAATACATATACTTTCGATATACTGGGAATGTGGACGCTAGTAAATTGCTCTTTGTACGATAAGATTAACATATGAGAAAATAAATAGAGTTTAGGTAAAAAGGGAAGGAGAAAATCTACGTAAAAGAATGACAAAATTACACTTTTAGTCTCTTAACTTAATTTTAGGTAACACTTTAGTCTTTTATCTTTTTTTCATTTTAATTTTGTCCTTTTAGTCTATTTACATATGAATTTTCAAGCTTCAAATTCATGGTTTTATTTTCATATAGTCTTTCAATTTTCAAATATACGGTCTTCATCTATGTTTGCATAAGAATGTTAGATTTTAAGGTTGAAAATCCGTATAAAATATACCAAAGAGACAAAATTGAAATGAAAAAAAAAGAAGATAAATGACCAAACTGTTAGCTAAAATTAAGTTAATGGATTAAAAATGTAATTTTGTATAAAAAAAAATTAGCCTTGTTACTATTTGTTTTTACTTGAGAGGGGTCTAGCTAAATCAAAATTTTGACAAAGGTAGTTAAATAGAGCTTGAATTCGCATAAGCGAATTGTTCTTAGCCTACAACAATGTTCATGTTGGATGTTTTATCTTTTAACATGTTATATGAAGAAAAAAAATTCCAACAAAGTAGAGCTCGAGACATGTTTTTTTGGGTTGTTTTTGTCTTTTTAACAATATACACGAAAAAATTCCATCAATTGATGTAAATTAGTTCTATCTTCATATTGGTTGTCAAATGTTTTCTTATGTGTTTGGAGTTGTTGGTCGAGGAACTGACATGAAATTTAAAAGTGATAAGAAGGTATACTTTCAGTTGTCATTGCAATATTGCAACTACCTTCTTTTGTCTTGTTACATGTGTATAGTGGCAAAACAACATATGGTATTCCAATATTGCGATGTACACTGAATTGAATCCTTTCTAATTCACTTCTAAGTTTCATGTTTGTTGCTCAACCAACCAATGACTCCAACAGCATAAGCAAATGTTTGACAAAAAATATGAAGAAAAAACCAAGCTTTGATCAGCTAATGAAAAAGTTTTCAGATATCCCGCTATGATCCCTCAAAAGGGAAACGAAATACAGCAACACAATATATAAAACAGATCACACTACTAGTGGGAGGTATCTTAGCAACACAATATATAAAACAGATCACACTACCAGTGGGAGGTATCTTTGGAACTTGTAATTCGTTTGTTTTCCTTCTTTTTTTTCCCTGGTATTTCTTGGTAGGTTAATACGAACAGAACATCTTCAAGGATTCTAGGAATAATTTTGCATAACAATTTCAGTCTTTTATGTCTCATTTTCATGATCCATCTCCTATGCAGCTCACACAACATATCTGCAAGATGCATAGCCTGCTACATAACTGAAATTTTTATATTCCACACCCCATTAACCATTTCGCACTTTATTATCTATCACCAGCAAATGGCTAGAATTTATTTATTTACATTTATTTACTGGAATGTATTATAATGTACAAACACGTCCACAATAGAAAAGAATATTAACATCATACAAATTCAGAAGTAAGAAATGCTGGCAGAGGCATGGTCTTTATATTTGGTCAGATTGCAGCTTAATGGACATGTAGATTAGAGTTAACAGAGCACCTTGGGGAATTGGTGCATAACTTGAAAGGGATGAGCCAACCCACATGGCTACCATAAATAGTGCAACCACACTACTACTGGTTTTCCCACAAACCCAACTTGCAAATGACAAGATCAACGCTAGCATTATGCCACCCCTCCCACCCAAAATCCATGCTATTACATAACCAACTTTATAGCCAGCATCTAATTTCCTATCAAACAATGCTGTCAGACCGCTAAATGTAAGGGAGAACTGGGATCCTAATGTTTGGAATAATAATAGTGACAAGAATGTTGATCTAAGAACTTCAACAAATGAACCCATTTTTTCAACTAAATTTCCTTCATCCTCCTTATCATCTGTTTTGCTGTTGTAGCAATCCTCGTTGGCATTGTAATGTTCCCAGTATCTTTCACGACGCATTTTCTTCCTCATGTAAGCCCACCTATATCTTCTTACCTCATCTTCAAATTCGGTGTTGTAACTCCATTTTTCTTGGTATGGCTTGTGACTGAATTGAAGTTCCCGGTCATACTGAACTCTTGTTGTTTCATTGGATAGTACCTGTTTGAGGATATAAAAAATACATATCATAAATGTACTTACAAAAATACATATGCTCTAAAGGACACTGTAAAAGACAAACTTTTAATGCAGTAGAAATTCTGGCAATTTCATGAGATGATTCAGTAGTAGTTCATGATAACAATAAATTCTTAGTAGAAAAAAGAAGTTTGTATTTCATGACAGTTGTATTTTAAATTTGAAATCCGATGCAGATGGCAAACAAAAGCACTTATTATTCAAATGTCAATGATAGGTAAATTATCAACGAACCAGCAAAACTGCAAAATAACAGTAAGGTTACCATAAAAGAATCTAAAACTTTTTTCATACCCTAGAAAGATGAAATTTAATCCCTGTTACGAGACAATTATTTAAATGTATTTCCATAAAGCAAGAAAAGTTGAATAACGGTTGCTCACTTCATAAGCATGGCGGATACTCTTGAACGATTCAGCAGCATTTAAATCCTTGCAAACATCAGGATGATACTGCACACAGTAAAATAATAGTCGTGAGCTTTTTGTTTAGGGATAAATTAGAGACTTGCTAATTTTTAAAGCAAACAACCAAATTCATAGATACTCTCTTGAAATATATATTATAGGCGAAAAAACAGGATTCAAAAACTAAGCATGAAAATTCAAATACACTGGCATCCAATAAGAATCCATCATTTGGCAGTTATCTTTAAATTGTGGTTACAAAGTGTACTTACGTGTCAATATCATCATGATTGGATGTAAGTGAAAACTATTTTACACTTACAATGCATATTCATTAAACTCAAATTAAAAATGTGTATGTTGCAAGAATGCTAGGTATGATGCAACACAAATCATAATAACACTATAATGGTGAACTAAACCAGAAAAAATAAATAAAAAATAAAAAATTCAATTATAAACAGCTCAACTAAACCAAAAAGAAGCCAAATTACATAAATTAAATTCTCAAGTGGATCAGTCTAGGGCTTCAACCAAACTGGTCTGCAAATGAAGAGGAAGAACAAACATCCATCTAAATCTTAAAATCAACGGTTCTTCCGTATTTCTGCCTAAGCTTGTTCATTTAGCAATGAGTAGCTAGTTCTCTCAATGGCAAAGGATAGAAGCAGACACTAACAACAACGAGCAGCTTCTTGGCATTTGGAAAGAAGAATAATCCATCAACAAGAATCCCATCAATAGCATAGCATCAATGAAAAATTTGTTCATGCTTCCAATTCTCTAATATTCAAGCAAGAAACTTCACCATCAGGCAGAGTCACATAGAATGTAGCTTAGGTTCATCGATTTCATTATCTATCTTCAAAGCTCCATCAGCAGATCAGACATTGTTTGGTGGGCCAGTAAGCAACACTGTGAAAACCATTAATGAACAATGACACAGCCATTTTGTTCGTTGTTTGCATTGAAAATTGATGGCGAGTTCAGCAACCAAATGATATATTATAGGTTTAAATGAAAATCGGTTAACCAAACCCCAACATCAGTTTTGCCATAACAATTCAAGTAGCTAAACCATTTTAAGTTGTGCAATTTGAAAATAGGTTACAAAGTCCGGTTTTTATTTTGAATCAAACCATGCATAGCCTTCAATGTAATAAGAAGTTTAAACTTAAAATCAGAAGTCAGAAGCACAAGAAAATCTAGGTCCCATCCAGTTATTTAGGCAAAAGGAGGAACAACAATGTTCGTCATAGGATGAAATGCTACTTCTTTCCAACATAAGCAAAAATCATTCTCCAATGACAACAGCAATAACTATTTTATGTAAACTAAAGAATCCTAGCCCGCACCTAGAGACTAATTCCTAGAGGTACTGAGATTCATGTAAGAGGTTAAAATCTCTCAACAAATGATCTTCTATATGCTGCGATCTAGATCAATCTCCAACCAACCATGTCCCACCATGTTAGTAACAACTAACAACAGCCCTAATAGTACTAATGAGTTCATTGATTTTGTTTAATTCAGATTTCGTGAAATACAATATTGCAAAAATCGAACCAAACTGATTTGTTACATTACACCATTACTAACACGACCTTTTATAGAATTTGACTTTACAAGTTATTTTATTTAAATTATATTTTCTAGTTATATTTTTAAATGCGACAAAATTAATGTAGGTTTGTATACTTAAATTGCAAAAAAGGACACAAGGTTAGCAAATTTATGATGTAGGTTTGTATACTGCTATGTTGCATTCGGTGGTGTCATAAGAAGAAAATGGATGATGAGTTAAGTAGCAGCGGAATGATAAATTATAGGTTTTATTTTTAATGAAAACAAGTTAAGTTAAACAAACAATGGCTTATTTTCTCGTAACAATTCAAGTAATTAAACCATTTCATGCTGTGCAGCTTGAAAACAGATTAGAAAATCTAGTTTTATAACAGTTTGGTTGTTTATTTAGAATCAAACCATGCAAAGCCATAAATGTAACGAGTTTAAACTTAAAATCAGAACTCTGAAGAAGCACAGAAAACCTAGGTCCATCCAGTTATTTACGGAAAAAGGAGGAACAAAAATGCTAATCTTACGATGAAACGCTACTTACTTCTCTCCAACATAAACAAAAATCATTCTCCAACAACAACAACAATAACTTTTTCAGGTAAACTCAAATATCCTCAGCCAGCAGCAAGAGACTAATTCCTAGAGCTGCTAAGAGTCTAACATCTCTCAACAGATGCTCTTCTATACACACCAATCTGATCGAATCTCTGACTACATGCTTATGTGATCCAGTTATCTACCAACCGTGTCCTACCATGTCGGTAACAACAAACATAATGATAATGATAATGATTTCATTTCAAATTCAGAGTTGAGAAGTTCTCGATAATAGAGAAAAATGTAAAAAATTAAAGGCGGCAATGCACTATGAAACATCGACACAGACACATATAGGCTGTTGTAATTTGAAAAAATGACATGATTGAATGCAATGACGTGTCAGTGTCGAACACTAACATGCCTTCAATCAGAAGTGTCGATGCTAATCACCGCAAAATAACACATAGAAGTTTACTCCATATTACAAATTAGATTCTAAACAAAAGGAAGAAAATGTTAAAAACAGTTCCAAAGCAAAATATAACACCTTCGTTCAAATCTACTAAACTAAAATTACAACTACGCATCAAAAGCGAAAAATCAGGAAGCGAATTCGAATACCTTACGAGCGAGGAGACGATAAGCGCGTTTGATCTCAACAGCATCCGCAGAACGCGCGACACCGAGTACGGTATAGTGGTCGCCGCCGCCGTTGATAGCTGAAGCTGAAGAAGAGGAAGCTGCTGAGATGAGAGGATATCTCCGGCGGCGAGGCGCGGCAGAGAGGTAGGAAGAATCAGCGGCGGTAGAATGAGTGGTGATGGAGATGGGTCCCACTAGAAGATGCGATTGCATTGTCATTAAGCTAAGTGCTTCAAAATGATAACGGAGAGTTACAGTGAGGCTGAGATTTATTTGATATTTTGTGAGGGAGATGGACTCATGTCACTATTAAAAAATAAACATTTTTCTTTAAAGAAATAGAGTTTTTTTTTTCTCTCTCTCTTTTAATTCGATATCCCACCAATCATATACATGAGCAATTAAATGTTATAATTAAGAGAGATAGTATATTTAATAGTTTTGATCTAAAGAAAACCGTAGATAATTTCACATGAGGAAATCTTCTCCCCAATTCCACAATTCACAATCACATGTGATTTCCACATTTTAAGCCAACAAAAAGTTTTGTATGGACTAGTCTATAAAAATTAACACGGTAGGGATTCAACTATGAAATCTTAAGATGAGTGTGAGGGTTTTTTCGTTCACTTTTTTATTAGAAAAATACAGTTCCACAATCACATGATGTGTGTCTATGTAAAAGTATAATTAATTCAATTTCGTTTCCCTCTCTAATTTCAACCAACTAGACTCTTGACCCGTGCCTCATACCACGTAGAAGTTAATCGAATCAATCGCAAAAATGTTGATCGAACCGAAAATTGGACTCATAGAAATTAATTGAATTTTTGTATATCATTAAGTTGAATTTTCGCATATCATTAAATTCCATTAGATCAATTGTTTAAAAAAAAACAGCTGAACAATAATTCACAAAACAACTGCTTCAAATGCATTAATTGAGATGACTATGTATATACTAACAATACTCCTATTTGCACAATTGTGACTCTTCAAAAGACATGCTTGCAAGTAAATGCTTGCAAAACCGAAAAATTAACATTGGTTTGTAGTGATTGCACTCAATATTTTGATGAACCGAAAATTGCACTCATAGAAATTAATTGAATTTTCGCATATTATTAAGTTGAATTTTCGCATATCATTAAATTCCATTGTGATTATTCACAATGGCATATCATTAAGTCTTAACTAGAAGTTTCGATTACCATCAATATTTTTTTAACCATTTGATATCCTTATTTGAAATGTCCTTCATAGCATGATTTTCGTGATCTATACAATATTTTTAATATCTTGCTTCTTAACTAAAAGTGTATTATTCAAACGAAGATACATTTTAAAACCATGATTTTGGCTCCATGAAGGATTATGGTACAATATTAATTGCTGATAAACAATCATCCATAAATTGCATTTAAGCTCAATAGTCAAACGAAGAAACATTTTAAAACCATGATTTTGGCTCCATTAAGGATTATGGTACAATATTAATTGCTGGTAAACAATCATCCATAAATTAAATTTAAGCTCGATAGTCAAACGAATAAACATTTTAAAACCATAAATTGTATTCAATATAAAAGAGGGCACATTAAACTAGAAAGATATTACTTTTTATTGCATTGAAATCAAAAGAGAGCACATTAAACTAGAAAGATAAACCATAAATTGCATTAAAATGTAAAGAAAATTCAAAAACATCAAAATGATTCTAAAAACATAAATCCTAAAAACTGCACTCCATCAATTGCACTACAGACATCAAGCTCTCACGACAGTTGGGCGCTTGACTTGAATGTAGATGGTGTCGTTCATGCCAGCATGTGGAAACCCAACTTTAACCATGACACCTTCATCCAGTCTGCGCGCCTGTACCATTCTTTTCCATCCTCCACCAAGCTTGATGTGGTGATGTGGCATGGTTCCAAATATAGTGATGCAATTCCACTTGTTTCCACAATCATCAATCATTGTCAATGAAGTGGTCTTTTTCCCGATAGTTAAATCACAAAAGCACTTGTAAATAAGCAACTGCAAAAAAATTACTACGTTAAAAACAATTTTTTATATCTTGTAATAGAAACGACTCTAAAAAAGCAATATAATACAAAAACATTATACCATAAATCCATAAGTGACATCAAATCCAATCAAATCCTTCTCCCACTAGATTTGAAAATTACTCTCATCGTGATGGAATGAGAGGATTTCACTTGTGACCGGAACACCTTCATATGCAAAGGTTGGCACGATAGTTTTCTCAATTTCAAATTTCATAGAAGGAATAAAAAGAGGAGGATCCACAACACGTCCTGATAAATTAATCACATTAATCCCAAATTGTCCAGCACCGGTAAACACCATCACAACAGTTCCACCCAAACGGACATAGTAAAAGTCGTGTAAGGCATTGAACCCAGTAGTTAAAAACACGCTATCACGTATCTTTTCAACCATAACCTCAAACTGGTTGTTGTTAGGGTCGATAAAAGTTGCGTAATCACCTAGTGATGCACCAAAATCAGAGACACAGGTTTTTGGCAACATAAGTGTACCCTGGAAAACATATATATCCGAAATTAGTAAGTGAGAAAAATGATCAAATGAAATTTTATTTTGAAATGTCGCACCTATAAAAACACAGTTTCAGTAATCTTGCACTCACATCTGTTACACGAAACTCAAGTCGAAGAGTTCTATACTGAACGCGCAATCTGTTAACAAACTTATCCAGATCAGTTATAGAATTTGGATCTAATGGAGCTGAAAAAGATCAAAGATTCAAAAAAATTAGTACAAGTTGAAAAATATATATGGAACAAAACATAAGAGATCAAGAAAGAAGATGAAACATGGTATAATGATGATGGCAGGAGAGGATAATGAGAATGCATTCATTAATATACATGAAAAGTTATGAGATCTACAACTGAGATGTAGGGGGTGGTTGACTCAAATCATGGAACATTAATACATGAAAGGTTATGAGATCTACGGCTGAGATGAAGGGAGTGGTTGACTGAGTTGATTACCATTAATTACGTATTAGGGAGAGAAAAAGAGGATGATTAGCACTGTTTTCAATTGTCATTATGACGTTTTTGCATGAGAGAGAAAGTGAGGAGTTTGAAAATAGAGTTTGAATCAACGGTTATGATTAAGTGTGTAGTTTGAAGATTAGATTAGTAATAATTACATGCTTGGGAAGGAAAAATGCAAGAGATTATGACAAACATGCTAGCTCGTCAAGTCTAACTTTTATAATAAAGGATAGGTTAAAGAGTTTTACATCAAATAAAGATCAGTATGAACCTAACTATTTAGAAGGAAAAAAAAATGTAATCACACTAATTTTCTTATACTCCTTTTCTTAGAGAGACATAACATTATCAATTAGTTTGCTTTATTTTCTTCTTTCAAAAGCAGGCTAATACCCACAAGCACAATATGTGTATCTATGGTAAAATACAATTAATTCAACTTCGTTTCACCCTATAATTGCAACCAGTATGTTAAAGAGTTTCATTGTTTCAAAAAACGAAAATGTTAAAGAGTTTCACATCAGATAAAAGATAGAATAAATATGTATTTATAAGTTGGGGATAATCCTCACCTTATAAGTCGGTTTTACAGAATTCTGTTGGACTCACCCACCATTATATCTACACACCAAACTCAGAGTGTTTTTTTTATTTTAAAAAGACGAAACTCATAATGCGGACAGTTGGTTCTTGATAGTACTCATATAGTAGTAACAAAATAGAAGAAGGTAAAGAAAAACATTGGAAAATGGTGCACTAACATGAGCCATTGCTTTCTCACAATAATAATATGTTACATTATTTGATCTTATGTGAAAAAGTAAGTTGAAGAAGCATCACTAATTGTTGTATTTGAATACATTGTTTTCTCTCTCAAATGCATAAAATAGGATAAATAGAAGTTACGTTCTCAATGTCCAAAAAGCTATATATGTTGTCAATTTGAATGATTTATCCCCGACAAAATCTCACTTTATCTTCTCTTTGTGATAATGCAGTAAGTTGTATTTGAAATTAAACCTTGGTTTTAAGCATACAATTACAAATGATAAAATCAGCATAAAACATAGTTAAATATGCATTGTTTGATGACAAAATTTACAGTCAACAGATCAGAGGTGACAAAATTTATTTGCAATACGAACAAGGCGTTCCTAGAGTTTTGTAGGTCTTAGACATAATATGATAAAATGGTCACTTATATAATACATCAAAAAAAAAATTAGTTTATTGTTGTGTTTTTATTGGGTCTTTATTTTGTTTTTTTTTTTTCCGCATTTCACTACCAGATAAATGTTTTTTAGGTAACATCCAAAAATAAATCAAATACTTCATAGACATCAAAACAAAATAAAATACCATAGAAGTAGATAACAATAGCATCTGCAAAGTAGACTGAAATTTTAACACCTAAGAATAAAAGCACCAAAAAAGTTGACATTACTAAATGCTTCTTATGATCCTAAATGTGTCTCACATCGGTTTCATGATCCAATTTTTTTTAGCACCTAAGAACAATAGTGTCACATGATCATAAATGTGTCTCACATCGGTTTCATGATCATGAATGTGTCTCGCATTATTTTGCATTACCGAATTCAATTTTGCAATCTTTTTAATCAATTCAAGAAAGTTGACATTATGATAATGATATAATTTAATTTTTTGAAACCTTTGAAAGACAAGATTAAAATTAATTTCTCTAGTAGACTCAATTTCAAATAAATATAATTTGTTTTGTTATAAAATTATCCCAATTTCTTGGATAATAAATATCACAAATATTTTTATATTAGTGAGACACATTATTATAAACAAAGGGTCCAAAAAATATCACCAATTTCTTTGATAATAAATTTTTTGACAAATTTATTTATATGGAGGGTGTATATAGAAATCTGTGATATATGGGGGTATATATAGCAAATTTCGCCAAAAGGGTTAAAAACATTAACAGGCTTCAGTTTAACCTTTCAACATATCAATGTTCGGGGCCTTTCAAGAACATTGCTATATACACCCTCAAAAAACGAAATATTTCTATTTACACCCCCCGCCAAAAAAAATTTTATGACCCTCTACCGCCATGGGCCCTAGGCCGTCGCACCCCCGGCATATGCCTAGGGCCGACCCTGAATATGAATCACATATCTTGTCACATGACATTCTTCTTGCAGCAATTAAAAGCTGATAGATTTTGTAGACGATTGTTTAATTAATATATCTCCGGTGTGATTGAAATAATACGAGCATTGTTTAGTCTTGGACACGTTGAATAATTTTATATATTCCGGACCTTGGGGTGTGTAAAGAGTTCAATGAAGCTGGGCTTCCCCAGGGTATGGGCCTCAAAAATAAAAATTATAGCTCAGTAGTACTATTAAGTACTACTCTACTAAAAAAATCTTATTCTCTTTCTCTCTAATACCACGTGTTCCATCGCTATCACTCCATCAGACTTTCCTTTTCTTCTTCCCCGATTTGATTTCCCTTTCCTCTTGTGTTGTCTTGTTTTAGGCCTATTAGAATTGGGTCCTCTTGCTTTTGGTGTTAGGTGGGTGTTTTTTGGGAAGAGTGGTTTGAGGTTTCTCATGTATACGGTAATGATTTTCACCTTTGGGTGTATCGCATATATACGACATATCGTATTTATCATTTAAAAAATTTAAATAGAATATTTTTCTTTAAAAAAAATACGTTTTTATTTTATTACGGGTCTTTTTTCACTTACAGAGCTGAGCCTCCGAATTCGTAGAAATGACCCTGTTCCATACCAGGTCAAGGTCCGTTCCTAAGAATAGCCGTGATGGATAAAAAAATATGCTTTGAGCACAGCTGAGAATACATCACTTTTTGTGCAAAAGTTATATTTTTTTATTCCTTAAACAACGTTACCTCCAGGAAATTTGTTAGCATTTTTTATTAAAGGGTTAAGTATTTTGCTTTTAATCTCTACAAAATAAAATCACACTTTTAAATCATGTAATGCCAAAGAAAAATTTTACAGGGACCAAAAGTGTTGCTGGCAAATTTTAGAGGGACTAAAAATGCGGATGTAAAATTTTACATAGATTAAAAAATAAGATTTTATTTTATAGATACTAAAAACGAAATTCTTAATATTTATAGACACCAAAAACATATTTAACTCTTTATTAAATAATCGTGAAAGAAATCAAAATGTATGTCCATATACTTATCACACCAAGTGATCACTTTTTATTTTTTGTTTTTAAGTATATTTAATTTACTTTTAAATATATATATATATATATATATATATATATATATATATATATATATATTTTATAATAGATGAAATAACTCTTGCAACCCTTAACGTAATTTTTGGTAACGATTTAATTTTTTTTTCCACGTTGTATTGGTCCTGCAACTATGTTTGAATATGAATTTTAAGTATATCTGTCATTTTCATGTGAGTTCTTAGTCTTAAATTTATGTTATGCACCAAAAGAAAATCATATATTTGAAAATCCATATGCAAACATGTGAAAAATACCAAAATGACATGAAAAAGGGATAAAAGACCAAATTATTAATTAAGTTAAGAGACGACAAAAATAACTTTGTCTATAATATATTTAATAATTTTTAATAATTTATTCAATAGTTATATTTCCCATAAAAAAAGTCAATAGTGATATTTCTTCTTACATATTTAATACTTTTGGATGTATTTATTTATTTATTAATTAATTTATGTTTGACTCGTATTATTTATGTTAAAATTGTTGACTAAGACTAAATCATTTTTATAGTTTTTACATGAATGATTACTTTTGGGGAAAAAGTAAGTAAAAAATTGAAAGATTTAAAAAAGTGTTAAATATTTATAAAAAAAATCATAAGTTTACGACAAGTTTAATATTAAAGAAACTTAATGCAATGTTAGTCCATATATTTTACCAAAAACACGATTTTGGTCTCCCTATTTCAAAATCCTGATTTTTGGTCCTCAAATCCACAAATTTTCAATTTTGATCTAAACCCAAATTCTTAGCCTGAAAATTGGTGATTCTTTTATCCAAAAAGTGAAAAGTGATAATTTTTGGTTTTAAAAGTGAAAATTGGGGTCGAATTTTACCAATTTGGATGCAAAGTTTATTGCTTTTAGGGTTAAAAATTTGTGTTGTACTCAAAATTGCGACAATGTTTGAAATTAGAGGATAAAAAAATCCAGATTTTAGGTGGGTTCTAAAATCTTATTTCGGGTAAAATAAGGGATCAAAAGTGTATTTAAGACCAGAAAAAAGAGATAATAAAAGTAATTTTAAAATCCAATTTTTAAAACTTTTTCAACATTTTCTAAAAAAAAAACTTTTTCAACATATTCATAATTAAAATTATAAATCAAATAATTTAAAAATATTTCCAACTGTTAAACAAAGAATATTTTTTTGAAAGGGTAAAGATACATATATTGTCATCCCCTAAAAAAACAATATACTAAAATATTCCTAAAAAATATTAAGATATAATATTTTTTTGATAATCATATATTTTTCATTTGTATTTTAGAATTTGATATGATAATGGTCATTGTATACAGTTTTAGGTCAATTAATTTTTTTTAAAAAAGTAATTAATTCGTGTGCGTTTACCATGTTGAAAACTCTTTAAAAAAAATATCAGCTACCAATTTGCCCAATTGAAAAATATTTTAAAAAATCAGCTACCGATTTGCTTACCAATTGAAAAATCTTTTAAAAAGTATCATCTACCAAAATCGTTTTTCATTTGAATAAATTTTTATTTATTTTCTTGTTTTAGAATATTATCATTGAAGAAAAATGTATAAAGACCAAATGAAAACTCCTACTATTTTTTTTAATTATAAGGGTGACTCTTTCAAAAAAAAAAAAAACTATAACAAATATGATATTCATATTTGATTGACGTGGTTTTATTAACTCACAAATTCAAGAACGTTTATTAGTCAAAAAAAAATTCAAGATGTTTAGCCATAGTTTTAAAACTC
>Ga0228710_1005854_pt1 | contig 18924 bp, 12 predicted proteins | sample MedpolnodulmetaG_FD_177995 | JGI IMG/M metagenome (GOLD analysis project Ga0228710, IMG submission 177995) | Root nodule microbial communities from Medicago polymorpha collected in Santa Monica, California, United States - pink nodules | ecosystem: Host-associated > Plants > Roots > Nodule...
TTTATAATTTTTTAATTAAAACATGTCTAAGTTGTACCAAATACAAAGTAAGATAAGGTTTAAGGCGCCGTTTAAGGTACGCGGCCCTTGTGGGTCTTGCATGGTGCGCGACCTGCTTTGACAAGTTTTTTTTTTTGATGTTGCTCTGGTAACTTGCATGTGTAGGTCAACACAGTATTAGTTACTTGTTGTTGTAGGTAATCAATATTACACTGGAACGAGAACAACAGTTTCCTTCACAATTTCTTCAAAATTACACATAATCGATCTGGGAATTAGATTTCAAAATCGATTTTTTGGTTGGAACCGTTTGAATTGATCCAGATTTTGGCATCACTTCACTTTCTTGAATGATAATCAGTGGTAAGTTTGTATAATTTTAACCTTTACTCAGTTTTGAAAATAATCAATTTGAATTTTATTTTTTGATAGAAACTGTATATATTTGAAGGTTAAAGCACCCATATGGAATCGAATGCAAATGCTGTTGTAGATTCACCTGGAAATGAAGTAATGGAAGCTTATTATGTAAGTGTACATTTACAAATATACAAGATGTGGTTGTGACCCATTTGTTTGTCAGATTATCTGACCTAGTTTTATATACCATGTTTTTAGCAAGCAATGGATGAGATTAGACATGAGAATGAAGCTGATGCGAATGGTGACGGTGAAGCAGATGATACTGGTGACGGCGAAGGAGATGATAGTGGTGGCGGTGAAGGAGATACTGGTGACGATGAAGGTCAGTTATCTGCAGAAGAAAACGGAAGTGATGAAGCTTTCTTAGGTTCTAAATACGATGAAGATGATTGTTCCGTTCATGGGGAGGAAATTTCACATGCAGATGATGAGGAACCATTGGAATGAACCGGCCACTGGATGGTGTTTTAAAGTACTTGATTTTGGTCAAATGACTTTAAGAGTCATTGTGTTTTAATTTTTTTTAATTATATTTAAAAGATAATTAATAATTTAACACCATCAATCTTCATAAATTATTATGATATAATTACATTTAGTAAGAAACACAATAATTGCACACTTAATTTATGATAAAAAATAATTAGGGTCATGCTAACCGGTGCTCCCGGGGCACTGGTTAAACATACAAAAAAAGGAATTTATTACCATAAAAGGAAACTTTGTTGACTTATTTATGGATTAATTACACAGTTTTCAATGCAATAATTACTATATAATTTCTCTTTTTAGTATTCTTAACCCGTGCCCCGGGGACATCGGTTAGCATTTCCCAAATAATTATTACGTTTTTTCTAAGTCACCCTTCCTAAATTTGTTGGTGAATATAATGAGTATTATCATTTTTTAATTTGTCAAAAAAATCATTTGCTTAGGTTAATAACATTTAGTCATATAAATAATATAAAATAACATTTAGGCTAATATTCATAGATACAAGCATATGATCTTGTTCCTTAGAATATAAAAAAAATAGGGTTAAATATGTTTTTGGTCCCTATAAATATACCAACTTTTCGTTTTAGTCCCTCTAAAAAATTCCTTCAACTTTTAGTCCCTATACAATTTTCAATCACTAATTTTTGGTCCCCATTTTAAGTTTATTTTTTAATGAAACTGTGCAGAAATGTGTAGAATATTGTAAAAAAAATTCTCCAAAAAAAAATTAGATTTTTTTAACAAAACAAATTAAATATGAATTTTAAACGTACAAAATATAAAAATTGATATTAAAATCATGTTTTGTTAAAAAATTCTAATTTTTTTATATAAATATTCTTATAATATTATGAATTTTTCTGCAAAGTTTTATTTAAAAATATGAATTCTACATATTAGTTTCTTCAAAAATTCATATAGGATGGAAGTTAGTTTCTTCAAAGATTCATATAGGATGGAAGTTAGTTTATTCAAAGATTCCTATTGAATTGAAGTTAGTTTTTCAAAGATTCTTATAGAATGACAATTAGTTTGAGAAAGATTCATATAGGATGGAAGTTAGTTTCTTCAAAGATTCCTATTGAATTGAAGTTAGTTTCTTCAAAGATTCTTATAGAATGAAAGTTAGTTTCTTCAAAGATTCTCTTTGAATTGAAGTTAGTTTATTCAAAGATTCTTATAGAATGAAAATTAGTTTGAGAAAGATTCCTATTGAATTGAAGTTAGTTTATTCAAAGATTCTTATAGAATGAAAATTAGTTTGAGAAAGATTCCTATTGAATTGAAGTTAGTTTCTTCAAAGATTCTCTTTGAATTGAAGTTAGTTTATTCAAAGATTCTTATAGAATGAAAGTTAGTTTGAGAAAGATTCCTATTGAATTGAAGTTAGTTTCTTCAAAGATTCTTATAGAATGAAAGTTAGTTTATTCAAAGATTCTCTTTGAATTGAAGTTAGTTTATTCAAAGATTCTTATAGAATGAAAGTTAGTTTGAGAAAGATTCTTATTGAATTGAAGTTAGTTTCTTCACAGATTCTCTTTGAATTGAAGTTAGTTTATTCAAAGATTCATATAGGATGGAAGTTAGTTTATTCAAAGATTCTCTTTGAATTGAAGTTAGTTTATTCAAAGATTCTTATAGAATGGAAGTTAGTTTATTCAAAGATTCTCTTTGAATTGAAGTTAGTTTACTCAAAGATTCATATAGGACGGAAGTTAGTTTCTTCAAAGATTCTTATAGAATGGAAGTTAGTTTCTTCACAGATTCTCTTTGAATTGAAGTTAGTTTATTCAAAGTTTCTTATAGAATGAAAGTTAGTTTGAGAAAGATTCCTATTGAATTGAAGTTAGTTTCTTCAAAGATTCCTATTGAATTGAAGTTAGTTTATTTAAAGATTCTTATAGAATGAAAGTTAGTTTGAGAAAAATTCCTATTGAATTGAATCTTCTTTGGCACGCCACATACTTTGAACACTTAATTGTTTCTATTTTTATTGGAATAATTATTATAAAAAAACGTATAGGTTCAAAATTAATTGTCACTAGTAAGAAATTTTAATCTAGCACCGATAAATGTAATCTAGGTAATTAAGTAACATAGAAATAACCTACAACATACTTCAAATCAGTTTATTATACTACCGACATCAATTTAATTGTTGTGTGTATTAGAAACTTAGGGGGTGTACAAAGGAAGTTAGTTGCCCTAAAAATAATTTGAGGCATACATAGGCCCATTAAACCGAAAGCCCATCCTTCAAATACAACACCAACCACTATTTAACATTGAATTCATCTCAATACCGTTTTCTGCAATGATTGCAGGTAGTGATGTCGGCGTTTTGTTGACGTATAAACTTGCATTTGTTAATATTTTATAACTATTGACTCAAAATACATGTACAAAAAGTTTGGAGAAGGGGACCAAAATAATATTTGATATGGAAAAAACTCCTAATGTTCTTTTGGTGTATCATGTTAGTCGCCATCTTCTTGCCTGTAATTCAACAACCCTGTAATTCATTCAAATGAGATCAACCGACCTTTTGGGTGGATACATCGTTTTTTCAAATTAACTCTGTGTTATGTACTTGGCTTTGTACTTTGATGTCTTATCTACATTTTTTTTTTGTAATTTTTGTGTCATGTTGTGGCATTCAATACACTTGCACTTATGTTGTTAAGTGATGGAACTTTATTGTACACCATCCGGTCACTATTATAAGAAAAAAATTTCATTTTAAATTCATTCATTAAATGATGTATGTGCTCTATAATAAAGACTATATACATCATTAATTGAATGAATCTAAAATGCAAAGTTTTACTTATAATAGTGATCGGATGATGTATGTAGGTTTTGTTAAATGCATATTATTACGTTTTTAGCCGTAATCCTATTTAATCCAAGTATTATCAAGTTTTCTATTATTGTCTTTAGCGTTAAAATTTCTATTATAATACAAAATCATGCATTCGTTCGTCAAATTAAATAACCATTTAATAAACATCCCCAACTAAAACTTCAATATGCAAAAAAAAGATATTATATTTTTGGTGAATATTTATTTTTCTTGAGTTTGTAGAGAAAAAATATTGATGAACTATAAAACTTTGCTTGGAACATATATAATGCACGCCAATAGTTTATTCGGCATTTTCATATTTTTCCAACTATGACATAAATACCCTTCACGTAAATTGATTGCTAATTCAATTACTTTATTAAAGACAAACATTAAACATTATAAAATATTGCTAGTGGGTCAACATGCCTATATATCTGTGCCATTGAAAATGTTCTTTCCAAATCCAATGGCTCACAACCAATTTACAAACAAAAAATAAATAAAAATGTAGTCACCTATGGTAGGAGACCCATTGAGGTCATGTACCGTAGCCTGAGCCAAGGTTTAAACTTGATTTCAGTCCATGCTATTATAGTGTTTTTTATTTTAGCCCTTGTAAGTATTTTTGTTTGGATTAAATCATTACAAATTCTATTTTTTTTTTCTTCAGGTAGCCCAGTAGCTAAAATTCACTTTTTAAAGTGAACAAGTGAAGTGTCCGAAGTTTAAACCCTAACCCCTGCATATAATAATGCATTGTTCCTGCTAACTGAGCTATGCTCGTGGGGATTCTACAACTTTTTTAGTCCCCAGCATCAACGTATTGGGGTTACATATGGCGTCAAAAACTAAAATCACTAAATTTTTAACTTGAAGAGGTTGAATCTAAAAAAAAAACATACAAAAATTAAAACAAAAAAAGACATAAATGGACGAACTAAAATTATATATTTTTTTGGATTATCGGACTAAAATCACATTTAATCCATAAGATAATGATAGGCATAAGTACATATATTATCTCATTTTATATTTAAATAATACAATTGACACATATATGATTTCTATCGGGTATATGTGTGAGTTATAACAAAAAAGAAAACATGCAAAATAGCATTAAAAAATTTTATTTTAAAAAACATTAAAATTTGTCTTCTATTGTTTAAAATGAATAAATCAAATTCCTTAAAAAAACTAGCCCTCGATGCCTGTCTATTCGATTTTTTAACCACAAATTATAAGTCAATGTTTTCAATGAAATTTTAATTTTGATTAAACTTATATTATAGATGTTTGTGGCTTTTAAATAGTAATAGATTATGTTTTTTTTTTTTACCAATAATATAGTAAATATAATAAAAATTATTATCTTTTCAATAACATTGTTGTTGTGTACAAGTGTGAGTTATATGTCCCACATTGGATAAAAGAGTAAAGGTTGAACACCTTATAAGTAAGAGGACCCATAAACCCATTGCCTTAAGGTTTTGGGTAAGAGTGTGGCGTCTCTCTTGCTTGTGCGGTTGTTCTAGCCTTGATGTGGGTGGTCCCCAGGCACCCCTCCTGACCCAACAGTGGCATCAGAGCCCCGTTCGACGAAGGGTACGACCGAGGCAACCGATCCGTTTGCGCAGAAAGCAACAGCGACGGTACAAGTAGCGTCGGTCCGTTTGCGGAGAAACCACAACAACGATACAAGCAAGTAAAAAGCTTCCGCTTGAAGGGGGAGCATGCTGGATAGATGGACTCACACTTGAGGGGGAGTGTTGTTGTGTACAAGTGTGAGTTATATGTCTCACATCGGATAAAAGAGTAAAGATTGAACACCTTATAAGTAAGAGGACCCATAAACCCATAGCCTTAAGGTTTTGGGTAAGAGTGTGGTGTCTCTCTTGCTTGTGTGGTTGTTCGGGCCTCAATCAATCGTGGTATCAGAGCCCCGTTCGACGAAGGGTACGACCGAGGTAGCCGACCCGTTTGCGCAGAAAGCAGCAACGGCGGTACAAACAATGTTGGTCCGTTTGCGGAGAACCCAGCAACGGCGATACAAAGCAAGTAAGAGCTTCCGCTTGAAGGGGGAGCACGATGAATTGATGGACTCACACTTGAGGGGGAGTGTTGTTGTGTACAGTGTGAGTTATATGTCCCACATTGGATAAAAGAGTAAAGGTTGAACACCTTATAAGTAAGAGGACCTATAAACCCATTGCCTTAAGGTTTTGGGTAAGAGTGTGACGTCTCTCTTGCTTGTGCGGTTGTTCTGGCCTCGATGTGGACGGACCCCAGGCTCCCCTCATGACCCTAAAAACATCAACAATATAACATTTTTAAAAGCAAATTTGTTTTAGGGTATAACTGGAATAATAAAAAATCAAGCTAAAATAAAAAAATCATTTATTTCCTCTATATATTTGTATAGATGAACTCATCAAATTGAATTATAAAAGTGATCTATTTTAGGAACGCATAATATTATAAATTAATAAATTTAATTGATATCTACCGGGAGTATATACCTTTTTGTACATTGTCATTGTGTTAGGTGTTAACCTTATAGTACATAGGAGAAAACAACCTTAGTAATGTGGAGTACAACCGCGAGGTAAATTAAGCCCGATCAATAATTGTTTCTGTTATAAGTCAAATTTGGATTCTCCTTAATAATTCGTTGTAAGGAAAGTTCGTCAACCACTTGAGACCACTTGAGTCTAATCACTTGGTTATTTGAAGTTGTTTCATCATTAAAAATTTGACTTTCATTATAAATAACTTTTTTTTTTAGCAACATTATAAATAACTTAAAAATCATATAAATGATGATTTTATGATTAGTTTACTGTATGCAAAGTTTTATACTAATAAATTCTTTTGAAGGACTAATTCAAGTCTATCTTAAGGACTAAAATGAACTTTTACTCTTTTAACTCGAAAAATTAAAAACATCCTCTTTGTTTACTCGAAAAACAATTGTTTTTATTTTTTATTTTTTTTAATACATGATGTGTATTTAACATCAAATGTAGTAGTTAATAAAGTATGTAAAATGTCCTCATGTCAAATACCAACAAGTGCATTAAAACTGTATGTTAAAAAATCAAATATGGAAAGTTATTTTAAAAATCAAATATGAAAAAAGATAATTAATATTACATTGAAAAGTAAAATTTTTCATTTATTTTAAGATGATAATTTTTTACAAATGACTTAATTAATTTGAAAAGGAGAGAGTAATATTGATGAATTTTTATCACACTAATACACCTCTAAATTTTTCCTGTCGTTTTTCTTAATTATTAAACTTGATCAAGAATATAAGAGAGAATTAAAAGAGTTGGATACCATACAAGTTTGTAATTAGAAGTCAACAATAGAGTTATCTAATGTTATCACACGGCACCTAACCAGGCCAGCAAGTGTGAAAGTGGTGGCATGTTATTTGGGTTTGGTAATTTCCCAAAAAATTGGCAATTCCTAAGAAAAATGGAAGGTAGTAGTTGAGGTATTCTCAAATGCCACCTAAGAATCCACAAATAGAGATAAACGTACAATCTACTTTTGTAGTTTTCCTTAACATCCTTGTCTGTTTGTCTTAATAGAAAGAAAGATAATACCAATTGTATGGTCATTGCTTTTGAAAATAAAAACAAAACAAATTTTTGGAAGCATTTTGGTACTACCTTTCTTGCCATTCTTTCTCACACTCTCCCCCACTAAGAAACAAAACCAAGGGCAATGTTTGTCTTTGCTAAGGCATGTTTGGACTCTAGCTAAAGTAGAGAATATTAAAAACTCCAAGGCCAGCCTGATTCCCTATCCACCTCATGTAAAGACAAAAGAAAACATCTTCATTGGAAGTTTTTGTTAGAAAAGAAACAAACAAAAGTTTCTTAGAGAGAGAAAAGACAGTTTTATAGACATAAAGACAGAAACAACCTAGAGTCACACTCTCACCAATTCCATACTCCACTCACTAATTACATACAACAAAACAATAAAGACAAAATGGACCCTTCAAAACATTGTCACAACTTCAACTTAGCTATGATCAATTCAATTCCTTGAAATTGAAATTAATCAACAACAAACAACTTCAGTCCAAACATTGATTTCCTCTCCCACATCAAACACACCAAAACCACCCCATTATTCTTCCAATAACCAAGTTTTCTTCTTTCCATGGGGCTTCATCTTCTCTCTTCTTCAATTTCAAAACCCATCAAGGATTAAGCTTTTCCTTCTTCCATTTCTTAATTCCTCTAATGTACTTTTTCTAGGTTTCCTCAATAAATTTCCCCTGAATCACTGGAAATTCTTCTTTTACTCTTGTCAATTTCAATATTCAACCCGTCTCACTCTACTTTCCGTGTAGGATCTGCAGAAGTTGACTCTGAAATCATCTTAATTTCTTTGTATTTTCATTGCAAAGTGTGAGATTTTGATATATTAGAGCCTTAAAAGCTTGTTTTTTTGTTTGATTCAAAATAAAAGTTATCACTTTTTTTCTTTCTATCTACTTGGCAATCACTTTTCTTGATTATTCCAAAATCCTAAGATTAAGATTGTTGTTACTTGTTACATGGAATGGAATCTATGTTACAAGAAGAAGGGTCTTCATCAGTAACTTGTTCACCTTTACAGTTATTTTCCATGATGTCAGTTTCACCTAGCATAGGAGGAATAGGATCACCTTATCCATGGCTTAGTAGAGAATTGAAATCTGAGGAAAGGGGTTTGTATTTGATCCATTTGTTAATCACTTGTGCAAATCATGTAGCTTCTGGTAGTCTTGAAAATGCAAACACAACACTTGAACAGATTTCTCAGCTTGCAACTCCTGATGGAGACACTATGCAAAGAATTGCTGCATATTTCACTGAAGCACTTGCTGATAGGATACTTAAAACTTGGCCTGGACTCCATAGAGCCTTAAATTCCACAAGAATTATTATGCTTTCTGAAGAAATTATGGTTCAGAAGTTTTTCTTTGAGCTTTTCCCTTTCTTGAAGGTAGCATATATTTTGACAAATCAAGCTATTGTAGAATCTATGGAAGGTGAGAAAATGGTTCATATAATTGATCTTAATGCTGCTGAGCCTGCACAATGGATTGCTCTTTTACAAGTTTTGAGTGCAAGACCTGAAGGTCCTCCTCATTTAAGAATCACAGGGATTCATCAGCAGAAAGAGGTTTTGGAGCAGATGGGCCATAAACTTTCTGAAGAAGCTGAGAAATTAGATATACCATTCCAATTTAACCCTGTTCTTAGCAAGCTAGAAAATCTTGATTTTGACAAACTTCGTGTGAAAACCGGCGAGGCGCTTGCAATTAGTTCTATTCTGCAGTTACATTCCCTTTTGGCCTTGGATGATGAATCATCCTCAAGGAGAAAAACTCCTATTCTGTCAAGAAACTCAAATGGACTTCACCTGCAAAAAGCCATGCTTATGAACCAAAACACATCATTAGGTGATTTACTTGAAAAAGATATGGTTAATGGCTATAGTCCAAGTCCCGATTCAACATCATCATCGTCGCCAGCATCTTCATCTGCTTCAATGAATGTGGAGAGTTTTCTCAATGCTTTATGGAGTTTGTCACCGAAAGTCATGGTTGTAACCGAACAGGACTCGAATCACAACGGTTCGACTCTGATGGAGAGGCTGCTTGAAGCTCTATATTCTTATGCTGCATTATTTGATTGTTTGGAATCAACTGTATCAAGAACATCACTAGAGAGATTAAAGGTTGAGAAGATGCTGTTTGGCGAGGAAATCAAGAACATAATTGCCTGTGAAGGAGCTGAAAGAAAGGAAAGACATGAAAAACTTGATAAGTGGTTTATGAGACTTGATTCGTGCGGATTTGGTAATGTGCCTTTAAGCTATTATGGTATGTTGCAGGCAAGAAGGTTTGTACAGAGTTATGGTTGTGAGGGATATAGAATGAGAGAAGAAAATGGTTGTGTAGTAACTTGCTGGCAGGATAGGTCTTTGTTTTCAACAACAGCTTGGAGAGCTAGGAAGTAATTGAAACTAATTTTCAAGCCAGAAGAAGAAGAAGGGAATATTAGAAAGAAGAAAAATATGATATGAAGTGAAGAAATGATGGGTAGAGTTTTGAGGGTTTTAATTTTTGTTTTTGTTTTTCTCTGTTTGAATGAAAGAGTTTACCAATATGGTAATGAGTATTCATCATTGTCAATTTAGAGATACTTTTATTTTCCTACTTGACTGCTACTCATTTTGTTCTTCATGAACTCCTATACTCTAACCTGTATGGTACTTGAATGTATATGAGCTATTTTTCTCATTTTACTTGTTCAATGTAATCATTTATCTTGAAATGCATACTATATGCGGTCACCTCTCTTTTTCTCTCCACCTGCATTATTTTCCTATTTTTCTGGACAACATAAATCAACAATACTTGTGAATCCAACAAATTCAACAACTCACATTAGAGTGACAAGAACTAGATGTTCCATTGGAGTGACAACTAGATGTTCCATTAAAGACACCCCAGTTAAAAAAGTGAATTTCTGGAAATTACTGGACGGAACGATAAAGTTGTTAATGAAAAATGACACATAGATGAATCATTATTGTTTGAGAGAATATTATTTTTATCCTTCACTTATTTTCTATTACCACATTATCCTTGTAAGGTAAGTGTTTTGTAGTTCATCAAATTCCGTTAAGGTGCTTGCTGCACTATTTAGCAATGCTCAATCCATAATTATAATGGTGAATATGCAAATGTAAATGTGTCTATTTTAAAGGGATGCTAACTATGCGTAACAACAATGACTCCGTGAGAGTAGGGATGACAAAGCGGACCTCCCCACCAGTTAACGAATTGTTCAAGTTTGATTTTTAGATAGAATAATTTTTGCTCAGGCCCCTTTTCCTGAGAACCGGAGGGTTAACAAAAAAAATTACTCAATATCAAAATGATCATGTATATGCAGGTCTGGATATGTAACAATTATGCTTTTCACTTGAGCAATATAAGTGTGTGCATATCTTGAACTTCTTCAAGCATAGGATGATTATATAGGCATTATGGCGGTCTTGATGTTATATAGCTTCCTAAGGTTACACTTAGTTGTGTCTCATCGTTTTATTTTGTTTTGTTTTATAGATCTTTGGTTGTTATTAGTTTTTCACATTTGTCTATTGTTCATTCCTGTGCTATGCACTTAAACCTTGCATAATAATGTCTTTCTTCCAAGTATGTCAAACAATCACATTGGCAATTGACGTTGATGTGAAGTTTTAATGTTCATTTTATTATAGTTTTGATTTCCGGGAAACAATTACTCTTTTTGGAAAGAAAAAAAAAATATTGTAATTTAATTTATATTAATTAATTCACCCATTTGGAAAAAAAAAAAATTGGTTTAAGGTGAAAAATATATTGTAATTTAATTTACATTAATTCACCCAAAAGTGTAATATTGGTTTGGGTGGTTTAATTAGTTAAGCAACATTTAGCTTGTGAGGGAGAACTAGTGTTTCCATCCCAGAAAGATTTGGCCTTAGAGAGAAGAGTTTTAAGCTGCAATTTAAACTATAAATATTTTACTTTACTATTATTTTTTTTGACTGGATTTACTTTGCTAATTTGTATCCCTCATTCTGTAATTGTTATTTCTATTGACATGCTATAAGTATGTTTTGGTGAAAGAAACTTCTAATTTGATATTTTTCTTCTCAAATTTATGTCAAAATTCACCTTTTCTTTAAACATCAAGATGTTTGGATAAAAAATTTAATTAACAATTTGTTAATAAAAAGGACAAAGAACAATTGAAATTTCCACTCAAAAAAATCATTAGAAATTTAATATTTGACAATTCTTTATCATACATCCTTATTGCAAAATCTACCATTGGATTATATTATAGATTAAGTCTATACAATTTGACATTCATCTCAAATCCTTTGAAATTTCAATGAGATACATCAAATCAACTTCTCATATATATATATATATATATATATATATATATATTTTATCAAACACACAAATTTTGATTTATCTTATTGATTATCAAATGATTAAGATTAATGGCAAATTTTATAATACAAATATGCAATAAAAATTATCAGTAATGTCATAATATTAAGTTTGACACTGTCTCAAAAAATAAAGATAAATTCTACATAAACTAATATATCCAGAGAAACTTATAAAAATAAATTAAAAGCAACTTCGAAACGCGTCATTTATTACTTCTTTAAATTCTTTCAAGTATTTATAAAATGTTGATAAATTCGTACAAACACGTGCATTTTTCTTAATCATTACTTAATTGAGGAACATTATATCACACAAGTATAACTCAGTTGATAATTGCAAGGTTATATGCAAAGACATGTGTTTAAATGTGATATTCTTTATTTTTCGTCGGATCTAACCATTAGATTATTTGATAAAAAAATAATTAAGAACATTATCATGACATTAAAAAATTTGAAATGTATAATTTTATAGTAAATTATATATATAAAATTGAATCCCAATGAATGAATTAAATATGTAGCATTTTAAAAATAATAATAATAATTTAATAATTTGCAGTTGAATGCATGATTGGTAGTACTAGCTAGTTATCCAAAATCCAAAAGGAAGTATAGAAGAGAAGAGAAGAGAAGAATGGATAAGAAGTTGTGATTCTCTCTCTTTTCATGCAAACAACAAACAAACAAAATGGGTTTCAGTTTAACACAAACTCCTAACACCAATCTTCAATTTCAATTTCAATTTCAATTTTCTTCAAAACCGTTTCTCTCTTTACAATTTCATCAAACATGTAGTAGTCGACTAAAACGCAGCGTTCCGAAGCTTCGCGCTCAATCTGAAAATGGTGCTGCGGTGCTTACTTCTGATGAGGAGAAGAATCTCGATGCTAGTAATTATGGAAGACAGTACTTCCCTCTTGCTGCTGTTATTGGCCAAGTAATTCTTCCTTTTCAACATTTTCTGTATTAATAATCAATATTTTATTACAATTCATACTTGTTTTGATGATTTTACTCATTATATTCATTCTTAGAAAGTTGCACCTTCCAATGAATATCTTGTATTCCGAATTAGCTTAGGATTAAAAATGTGAATGTTAGTCGAATTTTTGCTGTTGATGGATGAAGTTTGCAAATTATGGTTGTTATGCAGGATGCTATTAAAACTGCTCTTTTACTTGGGGCTACTGACCCTAGGATTGGAGGGATTGCTATATCAGGAAGGCGAGGAACTGCTAAAACGATAATGGCACGTGGAATGCATGCAATACTTCCACCCATTGAAGTAGTAGAAGGTTCCATAGCCAATTCAGATCCGTCGTGCCCAGAAGAGTAAGGTCACTCGTTTCTTCCTTATTTTAGAAAAATGTTAGCAGGTTGGAGAATTAAGAAATAAATAAAATAACTTTCAAGTTTAAGATGGCATTTTGTCCTTTTACAACATAAAAGTAGATAAGAGCTCAAGGCCGTAATACATTTACATTATAATATCATGGGTTGAGTTTATTCATACTTTCTCAATGGAGCATGATTTGATCATGCATAGTTGATGATATAGTAACATTGTTAATTGGTTTTATTAAATAAGCAATTGTAAATTTGTGTGTCATCTTTTAGATATACATACTTGGCCTAGTAGTTAAAACCAGCAATAACATATCCCAAAATTTTTTGTGTTCTGTTCCTCTTTTTTTCTGCTGAAGAATTAATAAATTGATTTCAAGTAACCATGATTGACATCACAACTTTGTAATTGGGATGAAACAATCTTTGTTGGTCCCCTTTCTTATGTTTACCTTTAAGTCATTGTTTTAAAAGCTGTCTTAAATTAAGAGTAATATTTGTAGGTGGGAAGATGATCTTGCCCAACGCGTGGAATATGATTCTGATGGAAATATTAAAACTCGTATTGTCAAATCTCCCTTTGTTCAGGTACTGTTCAGAGAATAAGCTTAACATGTATGTGATTAAGTTCTAGCATTGAAGATTCATTATGTTAATTACTATTTGTGAAGAAATTATTTTTCTATAAAGCATCATAAATTTCTTTATGCTTCAGATTCCTCTTGGAGTCACAGAGGACAGACTCATTGGATCAGTTGATGTTGAGGAGTCTGTGAAGACTGGCACGACTGTTTACCAACCAGGCCTACTTGCTGAAGCTCATAGAGGTGTTCTATATGTTGATGAAATCAATCTTTTGGACGAGGGTATCAGTAATTTGCTCCTTAATGTATTGACTGAAGGAGTAAATATTGTTGAAAGAGAGGGAATCAGCTTTAGGCACCCCTGCAGGCCCCTTCTGATTGCCACCTATAACCCTGACGAGGGTTCTGTTCGTGAACATCTGCTAGACCGCATTGCAATTAATTTGAGGTACTGCTGTAATCCACAATGTTGCTCCTTCAGGATTCTTCTTTATTTTCCTCCCTTTACAAGATAGGCCCAAGATCTAGTGTGGTGATGAGGCAAATAAGCTACAAAATTTCATACAACAACAACCAAGCCTTATCCCACCGAGTGGGGTTGGAAGCTACAAAATTTCAGATTAAAAATGTCATGAAATCATTATTTTTGAAATACACTGAAACTGTCCTCAAGTGATGAAAATTCTTTCACTTTCCCTGCTCCCATTTCTTCCGTATTTGTCTCCGCATCTCTCTCTCCCCCTCCCGGAAACAACAGCTGGTTCATTGCCAATTTTTACTTTTAGCATTTACAATTTGGCATCTGACATGGTAAGAAAAACCAATTTGAAAACTTTTTAAGCCGTCATAGTTTTATAAACTAATAATAAATGATTGAGTGGTTAAAAAAACCCTGACCTAATACTTAGTTAATTAGACGAGTTATCAAAATTTGATCATCTCTCTTATTTCTAATTATACACCCCTCTGCAGTGCAGATCTTCCAATGAGTTTTGAGAACCGTGTTGCAGCTGTTGGAATTGCGACAGAATTTCAGGATAACTGTGGCGAAGTATTTAAAATGGTTGATGAGGATACAGACAATGCAAAGACACAGGTATGCCTAGGAGGGTAATAAAAATCATATCGGAAAAGTGAAGAACAAATAGGGCACGCTAGGGTTTTTATTGAACATCAATCTCCTCCCTGAATCTGAATCAGGATGATTGCAAAATTACAAGGGAGGATAGAAAAAGACGAGTTATAGATAGGTAGACATAACCCGAAAAAATTGGAGTGTCCTCGCACTCCCTCTCAAACTTTGCACCAATTGTTTGCACTAAATCCTATCGGATCTGTACTATTTCCTCATACTATCTATACATTGTTGTTTCTGTATCTCTCCTCTAATTGGTTGTGATCTCTAATAACTGTTGAAACAGTCATCATTAACTTGAACTGGCCCCGGTTTTCACAATAGAAACTATCTGAAATTCTATTCCCCACTGCTCATCCTTATTCTACCTACAAAACACGTTTTTAGCGTGGGTTCTGCCGACAAGAAAACCTGTAAAGAAGAGTAGCCTGAAGCCCTATGAACGTAATAAATAAAATTACTCAGACTAAAGAGTTACCAGCCACTGTAAGATTGTAAGCATAATGCATAGGTTCACAGTCCTAATGTCATTTCCACAATGTAAATTATGGTTAAGATAGATGGTGAGGATCTACATAATTTTATCCAAATATGGATTTTCGGGTCAAGTCCCAGAGGCAAACAATGCAGTTGAATCTCCCAGCCGAGACTTTGTAAACCTTACCACGAAATCACTAATTTTACCATACCTATGTTGGCTTGGTATCTGCTTTTTGAATTCCTTTTGTATATTTTATTCTGGTTTTTGTTATATAGTTAAATGAACTTCCTAGTTGACAGCTTTTATTTCACAATATAGGCTTTTCTATGTAGATTGACAGCTACAGTGCTATGACTTGATATTTATGAAATGCAGATCATCTTGGCCAGAGAGTATCTCAAGGATGTTACTATTGGCAAAGAACAATTAAAATACCTGGTTCTTGAGGCTTTACGAGGTGGTGTCCAGGTAAATGCTCTGTAACAAGTCCTACGTTTCAGCAGAAGTATTTTATATAGTAAATCTGATATATGCTACATATATCCATTGATTGTGAATTTTTGGTTAGTAAATCACCAAACAGATGTCTTATTCTTCTATTATATCCAAATCTCTTTTTGTTTGAGAGGGCATCTAAATCTCTCTTAATAGTTTGACTTATAGTTTATCTTGATCTCCCTCTTCCTCTAACTATTAGATTACAAATCATCTAGTTCAAACCAATCAAGTGAACGGGACAAGAAAACATTGCCTGAATAACTGATCATTCTATATTCTCTCATCTACTGTGTTTAGGAGATTATGTGTGCAATATAAATTTTGAAAACACAAGAAATATCGTGTATTATTGAGACCAAAGAAAGGTTATAGTTTTAAAGGAAATATTCTGGATTCTCTCTCTCTCTCTCTCTATATATATATATATATATATATATTATATGAGGAGGGATATATTGACTCCAAGAGTAAGTCTCGTAAGTCTCCAGACTTACTCCAAATCCCTGCCCCTGATTCTTTTTAATCTAACAGTCTAAAGTTTATTTTATTTGCTCCTCACATGAACCACCTTAGCTTCCTTCCTCCTAAACACATTCTCAATTTTTTTTTGTTTAATTCCCAGAAAAATTGAACCTGTTGTGGCCGTTCCCAGGTGGAACTCCATTCTATGATTTGAAATCAAATTGGTAGGATGCAAATCATAGTGGTCATGTCTCAATTTCTGGTTCTATATAATTGGTAACCTTGAAATCTGCAATCCACAGGTTTTGAATTTCACAATCATCACAGGCAATGACGGTTCTGCTTTGTCAATACTCAAAACACGATAATTTAAAAGAATGAATTGACCATCCTTGGAAAAAATAAAACGATGTTGAAAATTGAAAATCAAAAGCATTGGCAGAGAGAGGAAGGCTTGTGGTTGTCGTTGCTACGAAATGTACGGGAGTTTCAAAGGAATGAAACTCATAGATGCAATGTACGGAAGGACTAGAAAAACAATACCATAGGGAGCGGAAATTGTGGGATAAATCCTAAGCAGAATGGTCTTAAAACAGAGGATATAGATTTATTATTGCAATCACACACCAGAACATAAAGGAAAGTCTAGAGAGACAGGCATAGTAAAGTTACAAGGATATTCCCTCCAATATTCAAGAGCTTGATCTCTACCTCCAAATCCTTTATCCAAATAACCGAATAACCCCTCTTTTCAATAAATTCCCTATTTATTACAATCCTTGAAACACAACTGCTAACACACAAATGTAACTGCATAACTACCTAACTACGAGACCACCCTAACCTGCCTGGTTCTCCTATGATATTTATTAATGACACGTGTTCTAACACAAGTCTCTTCTTTCTCTGAAACTTTTACGTGGTTTAGCATTAATTGTAAGTATATTTGATGTCATCATATTTGTTAGTGTATAGTGAGAAAGAGGAATAGCTATGCAGCATAAAAGAGAATATTGGTTTCAGTGCAATGTATAATTTAAAATTTAAGTTGGTGATACCATGGAAGAGTTTAAACAAAATCCTTTGCCGTGTGGTCTGATAATTTTGAATACTTGTTATGAACTGCAGGGACACAGAGCTGAGCTGTATGCTGCTCGTGTTGCTAAGTGCTTAGCTGCTCTGGAGGGACGTGAAAAGGTTTACGCGGATGACCTTAAAAAAGCCGTAAGCTTTCTTTGAAATTTAAATGCTGGCTCTACAGTTCTTATAATAAAACTTGATCTCGGTTAGGCCCTTTATATGTATTTATGCTCAAGAATTTTGATTAAGTACAAGAATCACTGTGAATGATGTAATCAAACTTGATCTCGGCCCAATAATACTCACGTAGTCGTCAAAATTAAAGAGTCCATCTGATAAATTATTTGTCATATATTTTGTAATTCAGGTAGAATTGGTCATTCTCCCCCGGTCAATTGTTACTGATAATCCACCTGAGCAACAAAATCAGCCGCCTCCGCCTCCACCGCCTCCACAAAACCAAGAATCCAATGAAGAACAGAATGAAGAAGAAGAAGACAAAGAAGAGGAAGAAGAAGAGGTTAAGTTAAATCACCTTTCAAAATGTTAAATAAAAACTCGAGGACAGTCTCTTTTTGAAAGTAATAAAATTTTGCTCATTCACTGCAGAATATTAACCATGTCTAGTACAGTGGGTTTCCTATCTTTTGAAATGAATGTTTATATATGGACTTATTTGCATAACTTGTTACTGAAAAATGAATAGGAATGTTTGGCAACAAGTTCTTCCGAAGTTTAAACATCCACCTCACCATACCTTTATAATTTGTATATTCTCTTTCTGAACAGGATGACAAGGATGAAGAGAAGGAAGAACAGCAAGAACAGTTACCTGAAGAATTTATCTTTGATGCTGAAGGGGGCTTGGTGGATGAAAAACTTCTCTTCTTTGCCCAACAAGCACAGCGGCGCCGTGGGAAGGCTGGAAGGGCAAAAAATGTCATATTTTCAGAGGACAGAGGTCGATATATCAAGCCAATGCTTCCAAAGGTACTCCTCACCCCATTTGTTTGTTATACGACTACAACTGAAAGATTAAACATAAAATATATTTAGCTGGTTGGCAGTTTATAATTTTTTCTTGGAAGTTTGGTGAGCGCCAATCAGGTATATAATCAAATGATTTGATTGGTTCATATCAACTTGCATTTATGTCACGGTGTTCCAATTGAACCACATTTACAATGCCCGTTAAGTAATTATCTTTGATGATCAAAACTATTTCTCTTTCGTTACAAGTTCTTGTTGAATATGTTTTTCCCCCTCTAAATGAAGCTACTGTTTGCAGGGTCCTGTAAAGAGATTAGCAGTTGATGCAACCCTTAGAGCTGCTGCACCTTATCAAAAGTTGCGAAGGGAAAAAGACACTGAAAACCGTAGAAAAGTATTTGTTGAAAAAACTGACATGAGGGCAAAGAGAATGGCACGTAAAGCAGGAGCATTGGTACATATGTTATCTCACTTTAGAACTTGTATTTACTGTAATTAATAATAATAACAATAACAATAATAATAATAATAATAATAATAATAAATAATATATATA
>Ga0228710_1005855_pt1 | contig 18923 bp, 6 predicted proteins | sample MedpolnodulmetaG_FD_177995 | JGI IMG/M metagenome (GOLD analysis project Ga0228710, IMG submission 177995) | Root nodule microbial communities from Medicago polymorpha collected in Santa Monica, California, United States - pink nodules | ecosystem: Host-associated > Plants > Roots > Nodule...
GAAAGAGGCTTTGATACGCTAAAGAGAAACTTGTCTTTAGAAAGTAGGTTGAATATAAAGTTATGGTTTAGGGTTTGTTTGTGAAGGATTTGTTATTATAATGAACCAATAATCCCAAGGCGCTTTTTATTATTATTCTTTTTAACTTCTAAAAACCCAATCTTTACAACTAAACTTTCTTCTAATCATCTCCTAAAAGTTAATTAAATTGAACAACTCCCTGTTGGAACGATACTCTTTTTTTACTACTTCGGTAGAACCGTACACTTGCGGTTTTACTCATCAACCACCCTCTCAAATGAGGTCGCCTCCCTGGTTTCCTAAATAAAGACCTCACACGGTGTTTGGACCCTCCTCAAGAACACCTAAGCCAAGGCTTCTCACAGGCATCTCAAGCAACTAAAGGACCGCCTCTGGACAGCATCAAAAGGTACTCAATCCATCACCACCTATATGCACTTCCTGAAGCAAACAGGCGATCTCCTTGCCTCGCTTGGATCACCTGTATCCATTGAAGACATGACTGATTACATCCTACGCGGCCTCGACGACGGCTATCGCTCTGTCATTGACGGAGTGAATGCAAGGGATAACCCAATTACCTTTGACGACCTTCTTGAGAAGCTTCTCATCCAGGAACTCTCAATTGCCGCTGTTCAACAACAAACTCCTGCACCACTCACAAACATCAATTTCATGGAGCAAGAAATTCAACTTAATTTAACATCAATTTCATGAAAACACAATAACAAACATGACCTAAAACCACATAAATGCTCGTAAGCTCTAAATGTGAACATAACCTTTCCCCCTTACCTTATAATCCAAAACCTAAGCCTCCTAACTCCAATCTACCTTTTCCACTCGAGTCCTTCAATGTTTACTCCTCTTCCCCTTGAGATATTCTTTTCCTTATTTCTCTTCTCACTCGCTCTATCCGCTCTTTACTGCCTCTATTTTGTAAACTTACCAAATGATTTTACAAGCCTAACTTGTGACTACTACTAGTCTTATATAATCACTCCAATTGGCTCTATCCGCTCTTTACTTAAGTCCTATTAGGCTTAGTTAATATTCTTACTAATAAAAATAACAAAATTGCTCTTCTCCCAAAAAAAACGCTCACTACCATACAAACTGACCAAAATACCCACCCGCGTGAGTTAACTCACGTTCAGTAAGCTGAAGTATAACGTGCGTGAGTTAACTCACACTGAGTTATAACCTACATGAGTTAACTCACGCTGGGGTTATAACCTACATGAGTTAATTCATACCGGGGTTATAACCTACATGAGTTAACTCACGCTGAATTATAACCTACGTGAGTTAACTCACATAGGGGTATTTTGGGTAGTTCAATTGGGAATGAGTGAAACTTGATGGGAGAAGAACAATTTTCTAAAAATAACACCGCTCATTCTAATTCACTTAATTCCCCCTTTTTACTATTTACCTCTCTTCTAATAATTCATCAAAGTTACTACGCACCTCATTAAATAACATTCCATCTCCAAATTACTAAAATGCCCTTCACTCATAAATTACAAAAATACCCTTCATTCCTCTACTCCTAGTAAAACCAACTATTCCCACAATTCAAACACATCAAACCAATAAATGAATAATAATAAATAATAATATCCTAAAAATCGGGATGTTATATAAATGAACCGATCGGTTTGCCAAGAAGAATGAAGAATAAGTGTCTGCTTCAGAAAGTAGATTTTAAAAAGCGGTATGATTTTGCAATTTGGAAACATCTAAAGTTCATATTTCAAAGATGGGATTTCAAAAAAAAAGAAAATGAATGAGGGTTAACGTCTTCACAAGCACCATGCTAGTGGAAATAGTGGGTAAATGTGTTTGTTAGGGAGACCTGTTAACTTCGTCTCTCCTCCTTATCGCGGTAGAAGGTCTTGAATGATTGGCTCGGAAAGGCGTGGAAATAGGTGATCAAAGAACTTAATTTTGACATCCTAGAGTACATTGATGATATAATTTTGATTTGTGAAGGAACTTGAGACAACTTGTGGAGCATTAAATCCTCTTCAAAAATTTTAACGACATAAACTTTAGTTAATACAAGATTCATTGAATTTTAAAAACTTTTCAAGGTTAAGACAATTTTTGCAGGTAAAATATTATGTTTTTCAAAATTAAAACAACTTAAACCGTATTTGAGATAAATGATGTTACAAGATAGATTGAATGGATAAGCCATCTTATCAATTAAGAGTGAATGTTAGAATTACTTGATTATAAAACTTTGATAGATGATTTTGCAACCGAAAAAGATAGAAAGTTAATATAAAAAAATTAATTATTATATGATTTTTTTTTTGAAATTTTCGCCTTCGCCTCGAAATTCACGTACTCGGCCCTATCTAGTGACACGTACTTTTGAAACCGAGAGAGTGTTTTCTCCCCACGTCTATAGTCATGTATAAAGAACATTGACAACCAATTGCGATGCATAAATTAACGATGAAATGAAAATAGTATTTATACAAGTATCATACAAAGGAAATAAATTAATACAAATAGTAAAAGAAACATTTACCATTACAAAAGAAATTACATTAAGCACACAACTAGCTAGCAGGCAGTGTTTGAGGCAAACAAACTTTGTATGCAAGTGCTAGCTTTTATTCTAATTATTCATTCTCCCAGTTGATAACAAAGGCGCCTAAATGACTTTGTCCATGGGAATTTATTAAAACTACGTTGTCCCATTAATCATCATAATGAGTCTTAATTTGCTATAATAGTTGAGTTATTACATGGTTCATAGCAAAATTCAGTAATGTCAAGGCAAGTACACTTCAAAGGTAATGACTCGAAGCACCTGCAAGACTTGCAGTCTGAGTGACAAAATGGTTTAACATCATCACAAGTACAATCAGGTGGGAGTGATCTTGTGCATGTACAATTGTCACAACAAGCTGTACTTTTTGTTGTTGTTGCCAAACCCAAGAAAAAAAGTAAGAACACTACCTTCATCTTCAAATCCATCCCTCCAAATTCTAATTGTCTAAACTCTTTTTGTGTATGGTATCTTTTTCTTTCCTTAATTGTGTATGATGATCGATGCTAATAATATCATTGCATTGGCCTATTTATAGATGGATTCAGTTTTATTCAAAAAAAAATAAAAAATGACAGATTCAATTTGAATGAGGGCGGTCTATAATTTTTTTTTGGACTCATGCATGACAATGTCTTACTTTTGATTCTTTTTAATTTTTTAAGAATAGCATACGTGCCATCATTATCTTTTTATTCATCAATTAGGCTCCTACATGCATATTTTAAATTATGATGGTATTGATTTCACGACAAAATGATTAAGGTACATACATGTAGAGTAGTAAGCATTCTTCTACCGGTAAGCATTCAAAAATGTTTGGATAAGATGATACTATTACTAATATTTTAGTTTAATCCGTTTTTTTAGTTTAATCTTAGATGGTATATTTGAACACTAAAAATACAAGAATATTAAAACTCTTAAGATAGAATTTATGTTCTGTCTTAGTTTAATCCATTTGTTTAGATGATTTTTTAAGTTTGATCTCAGATGTCAAATTTGAATACTAAAAATACAACAAAAAATAGTTTTGCTCTATGTATCCTACTCAACTCGAGGGTGTGTAGCAAAAAATAGCAACTAGCATGATATATCATAAATAAATAGTCAATTTTGGATAAAATCATAAATCCAAACGGCTGGCGGTGTCAATTAAAACGGTCTTCATCCAAAATTTTGCATTTGTTTAGTTTTGCAAGAAAGTGCTTTGAAAAAAAAAAAAAAAGTTTTGCAAGAAAAAAAAAGTACAAAAACGAGTACAATAGATATTTACAATTTTTTATTAGTATGATCAATTTTTTTATTAGTATTTACATATTAAAACTCATTTGAATTTTTATTTTTGCTAATCTACTATAATTAGGGTCTTTGACTCGAGTGGGCGCTTTAAGTATATATCTCACAATTAATTAGACTATTTGAGTCTTTTATGGAATTACTCATCGAGTCAGTAGTGGAACAACCATTTTTTTTATGGGGTTGGATGGATTGCCTCATAAATAATCAAACTCGATTTATTTCGAGGAGCGTCATGTTACCAATTCTCCCAACATCATTTTGATCATTTATTTCGCAGAAGCTAAAACCTTGCAACTTTGGGGAAATAAATAACCCAGTTGGGTTTTAAAGTCTTTTCAAGGTTTTTCGGGAGGTATGATCTTGATGTGGGAACAAAAGTTATAAACAGTTGCATAGTATTTGAAACTCAACGATAAAATCTTGTAGGATATGCTCTTAATAAGTAAAGAGTAAAGACAATTATGTTGCTCAAGAGTTTGACGATTTTTGTTGTATATATATACATGTTTATGCAATGAAATAGAATGCAAAGTATTCTCATACATAGATCAATTAAATTAAATAATTTCAAAGGCAAAATCCGTAAAACAAACACTTAATCATACAGTTTGGCAAAACATACAAATTTGCAGTCATCGTGCACATGAATATATGGTATAGTATACATGGTTATACTGAAACTAAGCTCAATATTCTTAATGAGCTAGCTCCTCCACCTTCTTGGATTAGTTAACTACTAGTACATGGTTCATAGCAAAATTCATCGCTGTCGGTGCAAATGCACTCTTTAGGAGAAAAAAAAGGCAATGTACACATGCAATCTATGCAAGCTGAGTGACATGTTTCTTTAATATCATAACATCGACATATACAGGAGGGTATAATAGTGCGCAACTGCAATGATCACAACATGCTGTGGTTGTTGATTTCACACTGTAATTAGTAACATCACCATTGGAGAGCACTTAAGTTATGAAGGATGTTGGATCAAAACGAGCATCAACTACAGTTGTAATGTCGAAAGCCAAAAGGAAAAGCAAAAAAGATAGCCTTATCATCATTGTCTTCTTCTTCAACTCCATTATTAATTACTCTCTCTCTCACTTGCTATCTCTTTTTATCTATATGTGTCTCACTTGCAGTTGCAGTTGCACAGGTCTATTTATAATTCCATCTACGTAGTTAAGGGATAAATAGATATCATATGTAATTGCCTTGTGGTGATGAGATCGGGTGTTGTTTGTGGTGATGAGAAGGCGATGCGTTGTTGTTTCGGTTTTTCTGCGGGTGTGTTGGTTTTTTGGAGTGGCTTTGGTGTGAGTAGGAGGCGATAGACGTTTGGATTTTGTTTTTCTGGCCATTTACGATAAAGTCTGAGCTTGACTCAACTTTTGGTTTATGTTTAGTTTGTAGGGGTTTAGCTTGGTTTTGGTCTTGGAGGTTTGTATTTTTTTTTTTGTGTGTTTAAGATGTACGGTGTTTCATTGTAGTTTCTGCCTTCCAGTCCTTTGTTCGTCTTGTGCAGAGATTTGTTATTAATAAATTTGACCGTTACAAAGATAAAAATGCAATTGCGTTGTAAATAACTAGATGGAGTTGAAGATATATATGGTAGTTGATACTTTTCCTGTTCAATGTCGATAGGCTTTACTTACCTCTTGACCGAACTCCGGATTACCGGCATCCATTTCCCCAAGAACGGGAGGGTTAACACAGGAAAAAAGAATATGGTAGTTTTGTTACTTTTCCTTTTCAATTGAACAAATTCACTAATATTCTATCTATTATTTTAAATGGATCATCCCGACATTTACTCATATCAATTATTTACTTACATTCACCGCAAGAAAAAGGGTAATTCCGAAGGACCAAATTTTTGTGGAACGCAAAAAAACTCATGTGAAACACATAACTGTTAGGGGTTTGCAAGGAGCTAAGTGGGCTAGCAAAAATAGTGATAGGAAATTGTTTCTAAGATATAGTAAAAAGCAGTGTGATATAATGCTGTTAAGAATTCAACTTGATCCAAGCTCTCTCGTTACTCATGTGGTCCTCACTTGTGATGCTAGTAATAATTAGTATGTCCAAAAATGGACAAGCACAACATGCTGTGATAAATGTTACTGGTACAAAATGAAGGACACGTTAATGTACAAATATTCACAACCTGTCACTCAACTTGCAAATTTTCTGCTTGTCTGCGATCACCACTTGTCCTTTGTCTTTGAGTTGATATCACCAATTTTGCTATGAACCATGTAAGTAGGATGTTAAACAAAGTTAGTAAATTTAGGCATTGTTGTTCTATATACTCCCTCCTACCCACAATACTTCACCCATTTGCAAAAGTTCTCATGTAATAGATTGTTTCAAAACAAGGGAATCATAGTTGAGAACATCAACCGAACCTCGGCTAAATTCTTGCTTCATCAATAATTACGTTGATCTCTGGCCATCTATGAAACACGAATATAGACATGGACACGACACGGATATTGACACGCCGACACCGCTAATAATTTGAGATGAGTTCAGGATCCAAAACCAAAGAATCTTTATTTTACAAGGAGGAATCTCTTAAGTTTTATTTTTATATGGGGTAAACCAAAAAACCTCCAAATAACAGGGGGTAAAAGCCTATTAACTCTTTTTTTTAAACAACAAAAAGATTCTATATAAGTTAGAGCACATGGGGTACTCAAACCAGTATAGAGTCAAGAGGAGAAATACATATACAATGTATGAAATCAATACTACTCATAAAAGGATGAAATACGATTTGTTACAGTAAGCTTTTTTAACACGGTCATTACATTAAACATCGTCTGATCTTCATTGAACAACTCAATTTTTTTAACGTTTATTTATAATTCTGATCACAAATCAGGACCGTCCGAATATGATCGGCAACCAAAGATGTGTGATTGTGCGAATGCGGAAAATTGCTGACCGCAGCTAATCACGATCCTAGACAGTGCCCTCGCTTAGTCTTTGTCGGAATCCATTTCCAAAACTGTTGATTATATGATCTTATCAAAGGCATGCAAAATCCGTAGTTTTTCTCTAACTAATACGTTTGTCTTAAAAAATTAGCACGTGTGCGGTATCACACTTTATAAAAGAAATTAAGAATTGAGAGGTCACAAACAATAACGTGATCCTCGTCTTCCATATAATAATACTTAAGGGTCCCAATACTGGATACAATAGGGTCAATTATGTGAGTGTGGGAGCTTAGAATCGGATATAGTACATCTTGTCCAATAAGTGTCTCGATAGTGACTAGAAATGTCCAGATAGTGTGTTGTTGGTGTACATCAATGAGTAGACTTGAAAATGCAAATAAAATTAATAATATTATCTGTTATAGATTGCGGGTTCAACTCTCATAAGGAAAAAATCGTTAATTTGTCGCATGAGGAAAAATGGGAGTGAGATTGTGAAAAATCCTTGAGTAACACAGCCAATTGTTGATTAGGCTGGGTTTTTGGACAAGCAGCCAACACTTTCCTGGCAGTTATGACGTCGATGACCGTCAAATCTTGATCGAGCAACAAAGAAACGAGATTTAATTTTTATTTTACGATTAAAAAAAAGTTCAAATTAAAAACTGAGTGTAGTAAATACAAGTCCTTATCTTTATGGGTATTGTAGCCGTATAAATGTGTTGCATTTTGCTTTAATATTTGGAAGGTCTTGCTAACCAGTGCTCTAAGGACATTGATTAAAGAATTTAAAATAGAAATTTTGTTTTGGAAATGTAAGATGTTACATTTGACCAAATAATGATTATACTATTTTTTATTCAAAACTTACTTGTTTTAGTTGCTTAACCAATGCCCTTGGGGCACTAGTTAGCATTCTCCTATTTGAAATAGGTGGACAGAAACCGCAGGACACATATATGCAGCATTTATGCTTTCTTTGCTTTGGTGTGGGGAGTTCTTTAGGTTGGGAATTAGTAAGTTTTTTTTGTTAAGTATGATTCTTAGACTAGACACAGAAGATAGGTAAGAGAAGAGGGAGTTAGCGAGCGTTATGAGTGAGGCGACTTTTGTCTCTGTGTTTGACCCAAATGTGTGTTAGCCTAATTGTTTATTGTAGGGGGTGATTTGGGGTATTGCTTTAATCTGAACCGAAATAGCCTAATTGTTTAGTGCGTCTTATTATGTTTTCTGTTCATCGAAAAGTTTATGTGATTTGGGTTTTGTAAGCTCATCAAAGTTACAGCCTTAAGTCTCAAATAGTATTTATTAATTATAAAATAAATCACCAAAAAGATCCTCACATTAGTGGTGAAAGTTGAATCACAACTTTATAGATGAGTGCGTCTTAATATGTTGTTTTATATAAGAAAAATAAAAAACATTATGATAGAAAATAAAACTCATAATAAAAAATAGGTTTTGTAATTCAAGAGAATTCTTGTCATTCTAAAAAAATATAGGCTTAATTAATTACGTGGTCCCTTAAGTTATTTGTTGGTTACATTTTAGTCTCATAAGTTATTAACGTTACAATTTGGTCCCTTTAAGTTATCTTCCGTCAACTAAATAAATTCCCACCGTCAAAACCGTTAACTCAATGTCTAAGGTGCATACACATTGCAAGTTGTCACGTCACCGTTCGCATGTGCCTATTTAACGTTTTGGCAAAAGACCGACGGTGAGGATTTATTTGGCTAACATATACTAACTTAAGGGACCAAATTGTAATGTTAATAACATATGAGACCAAAATGTAACCAACAAATAACTTAAGGACCAAATCATTGATTAAGCCAAAAATATATGTTTCTTTTCTCTTTCCCTCCAAGCAAAGGCAGAGAGAAATTGAAAAGCAGAAATTTTCTGTTCTATTTCTACTTTCTCTTAAATCATCAAATTGCCTCATTTTCACCTCTTTATCTTTTCCCAATTTCTTACCAAATGATTTTGCAATTTAGGATATCTTGAAACCTACAACACCCTGAATTTGGGATTTCACCATGAATGGAAGTTGAAGCTTATTGCGACCTTGGGATCAAAGGAGGCATAGGCTAGCACAAAGACTATGAGAAAGAAAGAGAGGTTTGGAAGAAATTAAAGAAGGTAACTTGGGAATAGAAACAAGACAACATGGTTTGCAAATTGCAACCATATTTTCATATTAAATCGGATATAATGGCTCTTTTCAAAGTGTATTGTTACATATATGATTTTATCAAAATACTTTGCAATAATTTAAAGTAGAGACTGATTAAAATAAATCGTTCGATGTAAAAATCCGTAAAAGAACAGAGCTTAAAGAGACTTTGTCTCATCAGTCATCATGCACATGAATATGGTATACATAGTTATACTGAAACCAAGCTCAATATTCTTAATGAGCTAGCTCCTTCACTTTCTTGGATTAGTTAATTACTAGTACATGGTTCATAGCAGTATTCATCGCTATCAAAGCAAATACACTCTTTAGTTAAAGAAAAACTAGGCGATGAACAAATGCAATTTATGCAAGCTGAGTGACATGTTTCTTTAGCATCAAAACAGCGACACATAGAAGGGTATGTTGGTGCGCAACTGCAGTCATCACAACATGCTGTGGTTGTTGATTTCAAATTGTAATTAGTAACATCACCATTGGAGAGCACTTGAGTTATGAAGGATTTTGTATCAAAACGAGCTTCAACAACAGTTGCAAGGTCGAAGGCTAAAAGGAAAAGCAAAAAAGATAACCTAATCACCATTGTCTTCTTCTTCAACTCCATTCTTAATTATACTCTCTCTCACTTGCTCTCTCTTTCTACCAATTATGTGTCTTATTCTTTGCCTAGTGAAGAGGTATGGAGCTATATATAGGTCTACTTTATAATGGAAAATGTTACATGAATACATTTTATTCATACACCCCATTGTACACCCCATGTATTAGGGATATTTTGGTAAGTTCATCTCACAACCACACTTTCTCTTCTATTTGTATGGGGTCCAAGTTGCCATGTGTCAGTATTTTGTGTGGGTGTAAAGAGTGTATTGCCACATGGAGTGGCATATGTATCACCTCTCATTTATAATTCTATCTACCTATAATAAATTGACCAAAAACAATACGCGTCTCTTGATGAGTCAATAATTAGTGTTTTTAAGTGGTTATTTGAGTATATTTTATTTAGATTTTATGTGTTTTTATTTACTTTCTAGAACTATTTTACTTCAATTGCTTGTTATTTAATTTCAGGAATAAATATATGAAAGATTGAGTCTTGGAGCAAAAGAAATGGAATTTGGAGCTGATTGAGGCAAAAAAATATGAAGATCTTGTGAAAAAATATCAGGCACGGCCGTGCCTAACAATGGCTTGACCGTGCCTCCAAAGATCAAAGAAGAGCCAAGTGCCAAAGAGCTTGGCATTGGCCCGTGCTTGTGGTGGCACGGTCGTGCGCGACTGTTTCTCCCTTTTAGATTCTTTTGCCAGACAAGTTGGCACGGCCCATGCCTGTGGTGGCACGACCGTGCCAAGGTTCTAGCTGCTTTCTTTTGTTGTTTTTCTAACCTAAAGCCCATGGGTTGCTTGTGGAACATTCTAGTGATTTATTTCTTAGGGCTTAAGTTAGTTTTAGGCTATAAAAGGAGCAGCTAGCAGACTTGCAATCTCATCTTTTGTTCTTGGAAATTATAAGTGACAATTGTTTCTTTGAATAAAGGTTCTCCTTTATTTTATTTATTTTTATGTTCTTCTTCTCTATGTCTACGATGAACATGAGTGAATAGACTTCTTTGTCTTGGGATTGTTGGATGAGTCTAATGACCTAATTCTTATCAAACCAAGCCTAGAACCCTAATCTTATGTAAATCTATTTTCTAATCTATTTCACAGTTTTTCTAATGGAATAACAAGTATTAATCGAAGGACCGAAAGGGGAAGTTTAATAGTTGTTATTTCATCATCACAAATATCAAGTGAAGGATCGAAAGATGAAGTTTTGATATTGGAACAAGTGAAATTAGACAAGGATTGCGAAACATGAGAATAGTCTAGCAAACCTTGAGACATTAAAAGTTTCGTACTTAAAGGGTTTCAATAGCAATCAACATGAGAATAGGCGTGATTGCTATTGAAATACATTCATTGAGACCGAAAGGAGATATGGAAAGCCAAAGAGATACTTGTCTTTAGAAAAAAGATTCAGCGTAAAGGTTTAGGGTTTGGTTTGTGAAGGATTTGTCACGAAGATGAACCAATAATCCCAAGCCGTTTTTATTATTGTTATTTTAAATCAAACAAAAATCCAACTTTTTAACTTTGAACTCTCATCTAATCATTGTTGAAAGTCAATCAAATTCATAACTCTCTGTTGGAACGATATCTTTTATTACTACATCGGTTAACCGTACACTTGCAGATTTAGTACATCATCTCTTCATATATATTTTACGTATGCAGTATACGTAAAAGAGTGAAGTGTACATAGAGTAATTGCCTTGTAAATACACATCCCGGTTACTGTTATAAGAGAATAAAACACTTTATAAATTCATTGAATAACTAATATATTTGCTATGTTAGGGTTTAGGGTCTGATATGTAGTATAGACCAAAAATAGTTTTTTACTCGCAATAGTAATCAGAGGGTGCAACTAGATGGAGTTAGAAGATAGAGTCGTTTTGTTAGTTTTTTTTTCCAATTGGGCACATTTAGTGGTACTCTGTCTATTATTCTAAAGTGGATCATGTGACATTTACTCGTATTCAATTTATATCAATTAATTACTTACTTTCACTACAAGAAAAAGGGTAATTCCCAAGTGAAAAATTCTTGTGAAACGCCAAAAACTCATGTGAAACACCTAATTGTTAGGGTTTTGCAAGGAGCTATGTGGGCTAGCAAAAATAGTGATATGATTTTTTTTTGGAAAGGATAGTGATAAGAGTTTGTTTCTAAGATAAATAGCATGTGATATAATGCTGTTTAGAGTTCAACTTGTGGTACTCACTTGTGATGCTAGTAATAATTAGTATGTCCAAAAATGGACAACCAAAACATGCTGTGATAAATGTTACTAGTACAAAATGAAGGACACGTTAATGTCATCGTCCAAATATTCACAACCTGTCACTCAACTTGCAAATTTTGTGCTTGTCTGCCATCACCACTTGTCCTTTGTCTTTGAGTTGATATCACCAATTTTGCTATGAACCATGTAAGTAGGAATGTAGGATGTTAGACAAAGTTACTAAATTTAGGCTTTATTGTTCTATATACTCCCTCCAACCCACAATACTTCACCCATTTGCAAAATTCAGGCTTTGTTTATTCTTTGTGTTGATTGTTTTTAAAATTTAAGTTTGTTTTTCTTTAAAATAAATTGTAAGAGAAATGTTTTTAAGTGTTTAAAAAATGAAATTGAACCAAACGAGTTATAAAACCACTGGATTATAGGAGCTATATCTATCTTTTTAACTGTATACTACTAATAACTGACGGATCCAGAAATGCGGGAGCAAGATTTTATAAGATAAATATTTATAGGAATTTTTTAGCAATGCAAGATTGATGTAATAATAATAATATCATTATCATTGAGCAAAATACTCAAGATTATAAACATTATCCTATTATATATTAGAAAGATTAAAGACCCGTCAACATCTGCAAATTAAAATTGTTCTTTATGTGTCTTTATATTTAAAAAATATGGTAGAAATTATTTAAAATTTCATTTCAAATGCATTTACACATTTGATTTTATAAAATTCATGAGCCAAATTATGGTATAAATTTTTATTTATTGGGGCAATATTTTATTTTAAGAGGGAGCAATCAGTAAAATATCAAAGATTTAACAAATATAACCGGTGGAACAATAGTGGGGACAGTTGCCCCCAAACTACTCCTACTGCTGTTAAAAAAACTATTACTCATCACTTCTAAATCAATATCTATCATTTTGTATTTATGATAAGGATGAATATCCGACTAAACATATATTTTATTCTCATCGAATAAATTGCTTGAAAACATGCGAAACACAGTTAAGGACATCAACACAACCTCAGCTAAATTCTTGTTCCACCATAAACAATAATGTTGATCTCTTGCAGCAAATATTTCTGCATACACCAATGAAATTAAGAGCTTCAAATATTTATCACTTGTGCCACATTCTTTTGGTAAGTGTATTGTCACTTTTAATTTTGAAACAACAAAGACAGTGCCTTACACTATTTCCTCTACGTTGCTGGCTTGCTGCCACCCATTGCTTCCTCTCCTTGGTCGTGTGTGGCATATGGAGCTTCAAGCCTTCAACAATACGGATTGATATGAGAGCTAATGTAAGACACAAATGTAGTGAAGTATACTTTTTTTAATTAACGAAATACTGGAAAAGTTATTTGACAATATTTTTTTTTTTTTTTTAAGTTGGAGTATACTTTATTGCATAATTTTACATGAGGACTTATTTGTTTGTTTATTTATTCTCTATCTCTCTTCTCTTTCTCCTGTATCAAACACTACATCAAATCTACTATATTTTTCATCTCTTTTTCTCTTTTCATACGCTCTCTTACATATACTTTTCTCCTCGCAACTTTCCTTCTAAACCAAACACATCGTCTCTTTGTCCGAATCCATTTCCAAAACTGTTGCTTCATGATCTTATCAAAATACAGTTAGCATTAATTTAAATTAGGCAATAAACTAAATCATTTGTAAAAGACAAGCAAAATTCTTAAAACAAACACAAATTGACTATACAGTTTGTCAAAAAAATCCAAGAAGTGGTTTTAAGGTTAATTAAGTAAATAATGCTTTCAAAAATATATTTAGAATTTTGTTTTTAGTCATAAAAAAAATCACACTTTTTTGTTTTGTAAAAATCATCAGCATTTTTAAATCTTGTAAATTTTTTCATCAATAAACTCGGTAAAAAAATTCCACTAACTTTTTTGATCCTTAAAAATGATAAAGAAAAAGGTTTCAAGGATTAGTTTACCCTAAAAAATGTGATTTTTTTAGGTAAGGTCAGTCCTACGATTTTTAGTGCCCTGGACGAATTAATAAAATTATATCATTTTAATTATTTGAATGTCTTTCTTCTTGTATTTTTTATTGCAAAAGATTCATTCATAATCAAGGTTCTTTAAAAATATATTTTCAATATAATTAATCAAAACAATTTAGAAAGAAATATATCTATGTAGTACTAACTACTACATAAAAATAATAATTTTGGTGCCCCTATAAAAATGGTGCCGTAGGCTCCCACCCCTCGAGCCTGCCCTCAGGCCACCCCTGTTTTTAGGATTAAAAGCAAAATTCTTGACACTTATAGAGATGATTTACTTAGTTAACCATATTCTTTTTCAATAATTAACCCTGTCTAATTATTCCAGTGATTGTTTATTCATTTCCATACACATAATTAAAAACAAAAAAAACCAGAGTCCAAGGGACTCTTTCTCATCACACTCATGTATATACATTATATATATATATAAACCTTTGCTCAATATATTTATCAATATATTTAATGGGCACCTTTTTGGATTAGTTAATTACTAGTACGTGGTTTATAGCAGAAGCCATCGATACCCAGTGGCGGAGCTCTTCATGGGTTAGGGTGGGTCACGGTCCATCTGAAAAAATTAAAAAATTAACAATCATAGATCTATTTTGCAAGATTTTATACAATTCTGTGTTGGTTTTAGGTTTCGGCTAATCCAAATCTCTGCAAAGTGGTGTAGTGGCCCACCCGAAAAATTTAAATAATTTAATTATAAATCTATTTTGTGAGACTTTAAACAATTTTTCAACGGTAATTTTAGTGAACCACCCAAGCTTTTTTTTTTCTGGCTCCACCACTGTCGATGCCAATGCAACGACACTCCACATGAGAAGACCAAGACAAATATGCATTGCATATAGGCATTATTTTGCAAACTGAGTGACACGTTACTCCAACATCATAACAACTACGATCAGAGAACCTGATTTTATTTTGAAGTGTAAAGTGAATAATATCAATAATTAATTAACAAATTAAAATAGATGATAAAGGTTAATCATAGATTTATTAAAAAAACAACTCTTGATTATTTCACATTACACTTTAGTCCTTTTAGAAGATTCAAATCATCAATTCTATGTATGAAAATTATGTTGCTGCCTTAAAAGATTAGCACGTGTTGGGATTCACACTTAAAACCGATAAGCGTGATCCTCGTGGTCCATATAATAATGCTTAAGGGTCCCAATATTGAATACAATAGGGTCAATTATGTGAGTATGGGAGATTTTATTTTTGAAAGAGCTTAGAAACGGATATAGGATATCTTATTCAATAAGTGTTTCGATAGTGACTACAAATGTTCAGATAATGTGTTGTCGGTGTACATCAATGGCAGAATTAGAAATGCAAATTAAAATTAATAATATTATCTTCTATAGATTTTGGGTTCAACTCTCACATAAGGTAAAATTCGTAAATTCGTCGCATGAGGAAAATGGGAGTGAATATGTCCTTGAGTAACACCGAGGCTGTTGATTGGGCTGGGTTGTTAGACACGTTGTCTACACTTTTCCGAGGTTATGAAGTTGGGAGTTTCTACGGTACATCCTTAAAGTAAGGTGTACCGGTATATCTACGTAAATCTATAAGTTAACGATAATTTTTATGTAATAAAGAGATATTTATCGACTTTTATATTTTAGAAAATATTATCCCATAAGAAAAAACATCATTTCATTTTTTATAAGAATTATACTAAAATTTTTAACATTTTATTAAAAAAAAATCAATATTCACTATTATGAGTAATAAAAATTAAAAAAAATTGAATTTTGCTTTGCCGACACTTTTGAAAATAAAATATAATTATAAATGATAGAAAATATTTTTTTCTAAAGAAAATAAATCATTAAACTATTCATTTAAATACACGGGTGTACCAGTACACTCAAAATTTTCGAGTGTATCATAGAAAATGCCTATGAAGTTATGATATCGATGGCGGTTAGATCTTGATCGAACGACAAAGAAAATGTGATTTAATTTTTATTTTACAATAAAAAAATGTTTAAATCAGAAACTGAGTGAAGTAAATACAAGTCCTTATATTTATGGGTATTGCAGCAGTATAAATGTGCTGCGTTTTGCTTTAATATTTGTGGGGGTGATTGGGGTACATTATTGCTCAATATTTTTTTGTTTACCTAAAGTTTAGGTGATTTGGACTTTAGAAGCTCATCATGGTTAAGGTAGACTTTATGACTCAAAAACATTTACAAAGGTACTTACAAATCAACCAAAAATAAGTCCTTAAATTGTTTAAACATTTTCTCAATTTCTTCCCATAATCAAACACACAAGATTATGCAATTTATGATTAATTCTTAAAACCTACAAAATTCCAATCTTTAAAACACTTGTTACCATTTCTCATCATTCAAAAGACAAAATCTACAAAAACAAACACATTTGACCATGCAGTTTGTCAAAAACAAACAAACTGGCCAAAAAGCAATTTTTATTTCTTCATTCCCATACACATAATAAAAAACATAGCCTTAGAGACTTTGTTTCATCACACTCATGCATATGGTATACAACATACATAGTTAATTACATGGTTTATAGCAGAAATCAGTCATATCATAGCAAGTGCACAGTGGAGAACCCCATCCACATTCACAATTTTTGCAAGCTGAGTGACACGTTTTTCCAACATCAGCACAGCGACACTGAGTAAGTGCTGGTGTTACTGAGCAAAGGCAGGTATTACAGCATGCAGTGGCTGTTGTTTTGGCATCATAATTATTAATAGAATCACCATTTGAGATCACTTGAGTTATGAAGGATGTTGGATCGAAACGAGCATCAACCACAGTTGAAGTGAAGCACAAAAGGAAAACCAATAAAGCTAACTTCATCATCATTGCCTTCTTGTTCATGATCAGCTCCATTCTTACTCTCTAGTCTCTTCCTCTCTTGCTCCCTCTCTGTATCTTTCTTTTCCTTGTGTGGAGACATAGCTGCATGTTCTATTTATATATATAGAGACTCTCTCTAACATGCATAAGCAAAATGATCTTGTACCATACACATGTACTCAATTTTTCATCATTGGACCAAAAAGTCATATCATTTTTCATTTAATTTAATAGAGAATGAAATTCATTGATGTAATAATAGTTTAAACTAGCACATGCAAATGCAAGACTTGTCTCATTTATACACCTTACACCATATAAATATATAATTCTTTTTTTTCTTCTCTATCTTCTATTATTAAGAGATGAATTCGTCACATGCCTTAAATTCATTTTATGAATATAATTGTGTTTATATACGTAAATATCCTTAAAATGATATTAACATAATGTCACTAAGTCGTATTTTCTTATAAAATACTCCCTCCCATCATATTTATAAGAAACATTTGACTTTTTTTTATTCAATTCATAAATGATGTATTTGGTCTATATTCTAGACAATATACATCAATTAGTCAATGAATCTAAAAAAATCAAAATTTTCTTATAAATAGGACCGGAAGGAGTAATAAATAGAAGACCAGCAACTAACCAACATTATGCCTTAAATTCAACTCACCAACGTGTCATCTGCAAACAAAAAATAAGAGATTGTTTTCATAGATTTCTGCTCTTCCCCCAGCACAAAACACTGCCCTGCAGCCATTCCGAATATGCTCTTGCGCTAGTTAAGTAACGCAAGTGTTAAACTTAGCGTTACTTAACTAACGCTGCGTGAGTTAACTAGCGCAACGTTAGTTAACTCACGCTAGTTTACAATTTCCAAAAGAACTGCTACAACAATTTATATGCACAGCAATAATAAGGGGTTGGAACGACACATAATTAATTTCTATCAATGGAAATTCAATTCAAAAAGCCAAGCCTTGCACAGTATATTACGGCACCAGTAGTGATATAATAACAATTCATAATTGGGATTGAAGTGAAAAACGCAACAATCAGGACATACATGAATAAAGGGGAAGCAACTAAACAGGAATAAAAGGATAACAATAAGAAACTGGAATTTGGAATTAGTAATCGCTGCGTGAATTCAAATGGAAAAATATTTATGCAGAAATTCTATTGTAAATTCCAGCGTGAGTTAATTCAGGCAAGTGTTAATTTCAGCGTGAATTAACTCACGCAAGTGTTAATTCTAGCGTAAGTTAAATTGTGCGGCATTAGTAAACTAACGCATGTTGGAACAAATGGTGTTTCTCAAAATCACCTCTTAAGTTTTGATGATAACAAGATATTAAAAATTATCAATTGGATATGCTAAACATTTGTTCAAGTGTACAGGATCATAATCAAAGTACTATTCATAAAGATTCTAATTGAACAAGTCAAAGAGCAAAGGAATTTTATTTGAAGCTTAGAGCGTCTGGAAGAAATGCGTCTGAAGAAATGCGTCTGAAGAAGTGCGTCTGAAGAAACGAGTCTGAAGATAGAGCTCCTGAAGACACGTCATCAGAAGCAATGGTTATCAGAAGCATCTCGCCAGAAGCTACTTCACCAGTGTTGACAAAGTACAGTGTACGAAGTGTACAACCACTAACTCTGCAACCACCATCTCTGCAACTTTGTCTCTACATCAAGACAAGAATAACAGTGACATTGCTGCAGACTTTGTTCCGTTTCAAGAGGAATGGATTTGAAATTAGTTTTTCATAGGACAATTATCAAATCAGGCAAAAGATCAATGGTGAAGAATCAAAGCTTCAAGCAAGACAAGTTGATGTAACGCGCGACTAATTCTCAACGTCTCTCAAATCCTCTATATATAGGGATAAAGACTTGGAGAACAATGTAGACACATATACAAGGCCAATACTCTCTGTGCAAAACGTCGAAAACACATCAACAACTTATAGAATTCTTACAATAGTTCATATCTTAGAATTCTTAAGTGTCTAGAAAAACAGAGTCTGTTCTGTTCGTATTGTATTGTGAATACCTCTGATTGTATATCAAGTATTCAAAACCTTATTCAATTCTTTGTAATTGTTAAGAT
>Ga0228710_1005857_pt1 | contig 18914 bp, 18 predicted proteins | sample MedpolnodulmetaG_FD_177995 | JGI IMG/M metagenome (GOLD analysis project Ga0228710, IMG submission 177995) | Root nodule microbial communities from Medicago polymorpha collected in Santa Monica, California, United States - pink nodules | ecosystem: Host-associated > Plants > Roots > Nodule...
GCTTTTCTATCATTCAAGAGATTGAGAAATCATCGATTGAATGATAGGAACGACTCTTGGATCGTTTAATAGTGCGAGACATCGACGATTAAACGATACAATTGAAGTCACCATATTATTTGGACACAAATGATATTGATGAGGGATACGTGGTAATATCAAAGGAAAGCTAGAATCTATGCATGATCTTTAGGTTACGTGTGACGTTTGATTAAGGAACTCTAATCCTAACAAGTTTTACGCCCTATCAATCTCAAGTTTTAATCTCATAACGTAGATATTTAGGTTTTAAACAAACAAACAAATTACTCTTTCAACTTAAAATGGTAATCGATGTCGAATGATCCATGATATCGCACTAGTCCCTGAGGAGACGGTATATAAATACTTACTTTTGATATACGTAAATATGCTACATCATGATTCTTAGGGCAATCAACAATATAGTATCTTCTTTGTGTATGTAATCTATAATACTTACAAAAGAGGATTGCCATTTCACATACGTGGCAGACCTAGAAATTTTGTTGCATTTTTTATTTATTTTTTTGCTGCTTTTTTGATTTAATTTTAAATTTTGGATTTAATCTCCTTTTTTTGATGCGTGTGTATATGCTTTTCACACTTCCCAGCTTTTCACACTTCCCAAAAGAATGCTTGCTCATAAAGTTAACCTATTAAAAAAATTGGAGTATATATATAAACCCACCCATAGTGGGTCATTCATTCATTTGACACCCTTCATCTTCATCTACCTGAATTCCTTCATATTCATCTTCATCTCCATTGCTTTTCCTTCACAGGATGTTTGTTCTTTTCTTCTCTTTTTGTATATTCAACATTTAAATACATCCAATTTCTTGGTGAATCTGTAAATGTGAATTATTATTTTTTTTATGCATTTTTCTTTCATGTTGAATCTGATACCGTTTCTCATTTTTAAAACTTATTGAGCAGGTATGCATGCAAGTCTTATTGAGCAGGTATACATCTAGGCAAGTAATCATTCAGGTATGTTTCAAGATAAGACAAGTGATCATTCATGTATGTTTCAAGATAAAAAAAACAATTATTTTTAACGGATTGCCATTTTCTCTACAAGATTTGTTATTTCTATTCTTCTTCTGTAATGCAATGGGAGTATACATCAAATTCATTGCCATTTTCTTCGTCTCTATTCCATTGTTGCATATATTTGTTGTCTCTAATCCATTGTTGCAGCTACTGTCAACACAAGAACAATGGAAACTCATCAAAGGTATCTACTAATTTATACTTTCTAAATGAAAAAAACATCACATATGCACACTGTTTTTGTTATGTTCTTTTACATAATATAACAAATAGGCCTCATACCACATACATTTACTTATGGAGCTGGATTGCCCTTCCACAAGACATAGAATGAACCTCCAACATGAATACAATAATACTCTATGTTCTGGCCCAACTTTTGTTGGTTCAATATTCATCAGGTTCCTTTGTTTTTTATTTGGAATTCTCATGTTTACTTTTTTTTCTTACCTTGCAGAATATTTTGACGAGGAGGGAATTATTAGAAAAGCCAACACAAGAGAGAGGAGGTGATTAAAGATAAACAACAAGGAATAGGTGTGAGATTTAGTACTACTGCCAACTAAGCTATTTAACCTCTTCATGTTCTGATTTTCACATATTCAAAGGTAATCATCAAATTTTTGCTATAAATTATTTTATGGTAATTATTCAATTTCTAATCAACATCTTCATTTTTACAGTTGGAAGCCCTCATTTTGAAAGCAAATGACAGACCTTCTCTAAATTGTTAAGATAAATTTGGTCATTTGGGAGGTGATAGTAGGCCTAATTGAAAGATACAGCTCGCATGCATTATTAAATTGATGATAATCAAAATAAGAATCTTCTTTAACAAAGTCACAACATCAATTAGTAGTTTCCTTGAGCAAAAGATATGAAAACAAGATTACATGCAGTTTTATGTAGATAAAGAAAGTCCCTATCCTTATATTTGATTATCTCTTTAACTTTGCACATGTATATGCTATAACTATTTATTCAAGTCTCATTATTTAAATCTAATGTAATAACATGTGGAGAATAGTGAGTGACCATAAATGTAGAAGAGTGATTATATTTGTACAGAATTGTTATAAATAAGTACATGTGTAAAATTAAGATACATTGGCCTAAACTTCTGGCAGTGGTACATTTACACAACCTTTTAAACATGTGTATCAAAATTGTACGGTTAATCTATATCTAACTTCTATACTACTTACAAAAGAGGATTGAAAAAAACAACTGTAGAGTGCCTCTAAAGATTTGTTGGGTTTTTTAATTAAATTTTAGGCTTAATTGCACTTTTGGCCCCCTATGTTTTAAGAAGTTGCGATTTTGGCCTCCTAACTAATTAAAATACAAAACAACCCCCTATGTATTGGATCTTTGGTAGTTTTGGCCCCCTAGACTAATTTTGACTCGGTTAACACTGACGTGACACTTCAAAGCAATGCACACGTGACGAATTTGAAGTGCCACATCAGCGTTGACCGAGTCAAAATTGGTCTAGGGGGCCAAAACTGCCAAAGATCCAATACATAGGGGGCTTTTTTATATTTTAATTAGTTAGGGGGCCAAAATCGCAACTTCTTAAAATATAGGGGGCCAAAAGTGCAATTAAGCCTAAATTTTATTGCATGGTATGTATTTTGGAGTGGGTTTTTTTTGTCAACTTATGAGTCAATTGCCTGCTCCAACAGTGTATGTGTGTGGAGTGCTTTTACAATTGGTAGTGTATGGTAAACAGTGTCTGTGTGTGGCTTATTGGTGGATTTCCAAACTCTTATACAATTCCCGTAAAAAATATTCACCGTAGAAACCAAAAATTAGACTAATGAACACACCACAATTAAAGTTGAATTTAATATTCCTCAAAAAGTTTTTCATAGGGGGTGTCCCACAATAGAAGCCTATACTAGCTTATCTACCTTTTCCCCATATAAAACCCTGCCCACATATACCTTCATCATATAATAATCCCCCCACGTAAAATCTATTGGAGCCACACAAACAGATCAAGAGTCAACTCACACATATGGCTCAATCGGGTTTCCTATAGTTTAAGGAGTTTGGAATTCAAAAAAGAATTATCACTTTGATGTTAAGACCTAGACTCAGCAAGATAAAATTTGAAACAAAACAATCTAATTTATAAACAAAGATGGTATTTACAGAATCAAATAACAAAGAGAGGAAATACACGCTGGAAATACAAATGGGAGATTTCTGATTTATATATAAATCGGTTTAAAAATCAAATCAAGCCATAAATCAATCAAACTCATGGTAAATTATAAGATTAAATTTGTTTTCAAAGCTTTCAAAGTAAAAAAGACTGGGTTTCAGAAAAATTAGGACTTTAGGGTTTTTAGTCAAATATGTAGAACAAAGAGAACTTACACATATATTTTGTCAAACTTTGTAACAAATTCCAACGCAAATAGAGTTATAGGTGGATCCCCTAAGAACGAGTAGACCTTAATAGTTATTAAAAGAGAGTACAAAGTTCAGCAACAAATTTCAACACAATTAGTGTTATATGAGGGTCCCTTATGTTTGAGTAGATCTAAATAGTGTATTAACCTAAGAACTTTTAAATGCTACAACCAAGAATAGATAATAATGCAAGCAAATTGAAACCCAAAGCACACACTAAATACCAAAGAACACACTAAATACAAAAGCCTTCATAAATTTGATACTTGACTCTAACTTCGATACTTGCTGCTTTATTTATTTTTGTTTTTTTTTTTTATAAAATTCAAATAATTAAGTATTGCTTTTACATAATTATCACGAGAATTGGAGAATCTCAAGTCAATTTTTTATGGTTTAGTTTAGGAAGTACCCATCATCACTTGAGAGACGTGTGAGAAAGGAAACACAGTCAAAACTAAAATAAAGCATTAACAATGTCAAAATGTTTGTTACAAATAAATACATTTCATATCATTTAAGTCAAATTAAATAACAAAATCTTTAAATCACACTTAACCAAATACATTTTCTCAGAATTTAAGTCAAATTAACTCCTTTTTGCTAAGCAAATAATTAGAATAAGAAGTATAAATATACTTGTGTCTTCATGAGAACTTTGAGTAAAAAAATAGCAAGATCCCTCTATCGTGTAGTTTCACCACCGTGCACTGGTGGTGTCAAACCCATTGGATCTAGCAGAGGCAAAGAAAAACATATATGAGAAGATTGAGTAAAGACAAAAATTAGACATATAGAAAAGGGAAAGTAATTTGGATTTACATTTTTACAAAAAGAAAATATGGTTATTTTGTAAAAGTTACTTAAAGGGTTTGATCAAGAGTTGTAGGGAAAAAATTATTAATCAACCATGATTACAGATAAGGCAGTACATCTTCATCAGCTACTCGAATAAAAATGATTTTAAGCCAGAATTCATATGCACACTATCTCGCACCAATGAAAAATATTTATCATACAACGAAAAATTGGGACTTTTAAGTTTTATCATGCAATTTTAGTAAAAATGAAGATTTTTTTTTAAAAAAAAAAATCAGTTCATAACCAGATTTGTAGTATAGCAGAAACAAAAATTATTAAAGGACAATTGGAGGTAATCACTCACCTAATAGGAAACCACAACTCCAGCAGCCCTGAGGGAGAAAAAAAATCAAGAAAACATATCAGGGAAAGACATGATAGAACTATACAAAAAAATATGAACAATAGTTTTGGATTACCACTTTTAATCAGGTTGGTATGGTTCTTTCATGGGTTTTGTATAGACTGAGGGGAGGATGAAGGATACGGTGGTAGTTTGATGCAATGAGGTGTCTGAGTTACTTGAAACTCTGTCACAAGTTACCATTTTAGAAGGAATTACTTTTCCCACCTTATGATCTTCTCTCGCACTATTTAAAATTTTCAAAAATGCCCAATCCGGATTCATGTTTACTATTTCGGATTTTATAATCCGGACAATTCTTATGTATAATCAGCCATCAAACTCTCTCACATTTCAACAGTTTTGAGTTTTGCTTTTAAAAACAACAAAAAAAACTAAGTAAAAAAAAAAAGCTAAAAACTTGTAAAATAAAATCATAAATATAGAAAAATACCACCAAAAAATTCTAAAAATCAAATAAAACTAATTCAAATTTTTTTTCGAATTTTTCTAAGAATATGAAAAATTAAAACAAATGAAAAATGGGTTCAAACGATGGAATTTTGGATTTTGAGGGGCGGAGTCCCATAAGAAGTCCTTGAATTTTTTCTCATTTTCTAGGGAAGTTTCAGAGCAGCTACTACAAGAACTCTTGCTATGTTTTTTTAGTTCTTGCATCTTTTGGAGATATGGAATGATAAATTTTGAAAGGAAGCATGGCTAATAGCTAGGTTCTGTTATGTTATGGTGTGCTGATAGTATTATTACGAATATAATTGCAATAAGGAATACTTAGAATATGAGTCAGCTTATCATTGAGACTGCCTTTAAGGATTAATTTTGGCATTCACTTTTCATGTTTCATTCCATAGTGTGGACTACCATTGTCAATAATTCTGAAACTGTGAACAAAATATGTCATTTCTCCTCAAGGACAATGAAGATGTCATTGGAGTGTGTTATTTTTGTTCTGTTGAACTTATTTCTATAATTCATCATGATATTTTCCCTCAACCACAGGTACCTCCTGATTTAACTTGATAAGATAACTACTGGCTAATGAAGCATGAAGTGCAGCGCCGTAGGGAAGTGCATCTTCATTGACTTTGAAATAGGGTGAGTGCCATGACTGGAGATGTTCAACAGAGACATCTTCCATTCCAAGGAGGAAACCGTATCCTGGTAAAGCTTCTTGATAGAATGAAAAGTCTTCTGATCCCATCAATAGTCGGTGGAGTTTAACTTTATCAACGCCTAGCAAACTCCCTGCGACACTTTCAAAATGGTGGTGCAAGCCATCGTCGTTTAAAGTTGGAGGGCAGGACGGTATCTTGTCATCAAGGAAGCTCACCGTTGCATTGCATCTCTGCACAGCAGCTTGTCCAATGATAACCTACATAACCGAAACAGCCTTAGCACGTAACAGGACCTCAGTGATAACTAAAACAAGATAGATAAAATTTGTATTCCAACAATTCGTATATCAACAAACGAGAATAAGACGCACTACTCAATATGTGAAATATATAGAGATCATTATGAATTTGTTCTTATTGTTCAAAAAAAAAGAATTTGTTCTTCGTAAAAGACCTGCGCAATACGGTGTCTCAGATTCGTGAAGCTTTCTCTCGAAAAAGCTCGGAAGGTGCCACCAATCGTGACGGACTCTGGAATAACATTGAATGCACCACCTCCTTGAATTTTTGCTACAGTCACAACCTGTGAGGATATTATTTATGTTAGGAAGGGCTTTAGGCCCAGGTTCTCATCATATTCAAAAATCATTGTAAGCCAATAATGTTGCGTAATGGTTCCCAACATTTTTTTTCCTTCAAACAGCCACAATATTTCGCAAGACAGTGTGTTTCCAACATGAGTATTGTATGAATCATGATTAAGTTCTTTCATTGATAAATTAGAACACATCAAAGCAGAAGTTCCATATGAATACAAAGCTTTTAATGCTTCAAACAACGATGAGTTGTAAGTTTTTACCTGGGGGTCAAGGGGATCAGCCTCACGAGAAACAATATGTTGTAAGCTGATAATCACATTCGAAGCCGCCAAAATGGGGTCAATAGCATGTTGAGGAATGCCTCCATGGCCTCCCCTGCCACTTATTACTGCTTCAAAGGGGCCACTTCCTGCATTTAGAGGACCAGACCTCGATGCCACTTCACCTAAAGGTAAGTTAGGTGCGACGTGCAATCCAAATATGGCAGAGACATTTTCTAAGGCTCCAGCATCTAAAATTTTCTTAGACCCGGCACCTCCTTCTTCTGCTGGTTGAAAAACAAGAACAACCGTTCCCTATACAAAATAAGGAATGATATCATGGATCCGTAAAAGGATGAAAAACAGTAGAACAAGATAACTTGGAAAGAAAGAAAAATATGATATGCAGAATAACTTTAACATACAAAATTGGCATGAGCACTCAAAATTTGGCATTAGTTTGCAAATATGCAAATGTAAAAAACAGAATTCATGATTTTGGCATGATTGAATTAAAAACACAGAAATATCTTAAACAGTAAAAGTGCATAACCTTCGGAGAGGAGTATTGTGCTTTAAAGGATAAGATTCCATAGAGTTGGGGTACACAGTTAACACATTGTTGACTGTTGGATCAAGATCGGATTGTCCGAATTTCAAGCTCGGTAATTTGGATTTAAAAAAAAGAACAAAATTCGCATATTTTGTGAACTATTTGATCTGAATCTGACAGTCATCAAGGCACGGACTAACGCTCACCAATTCATTATGGCAACCCATTTTCACATCAGCCTCAGACATTCAGAATTTTCTAGAACACAATTCACAAGGTTCATAATGTTTGTAGTTTCAGCAATTTAATGATGCTTGGTTTGAATACATAACACTACTTTTTTTTCAATTGAAAATAAAGTAAAACAAAGTAAAAAACAAGATAACATTTTTGCAATTGAAAATAAAAACTGAAAATGCATATAGAAAACTTTTTTCTCAAACCAAAAGAAGATATTGTAGTGACTTCATCATATTTCAAATTTATTTCAAAAGCAGTACATTAAACAAAGCATAAAAATAATACCAGAGCATGAAGAAATCTCATATATTGAAGAGAATGAACATAAAAAAAATTTAAAATAAATAAATAAAAAGAAGTGAAAAACCATACTTGTAAGTCTTTTTCATGCTGCTTGAGGATCTTAGCTGCACCAAGAAGCATAGCAACATGAGCATCATGACCACATGCATGCATCTTTCCAGATACTTTACTTTTATGCTCCCATTCCAACAATTCCTAATGTTAAAAAAATCAATAAAATATAGATTAAACATTATCCTCATAGAAATAGAAATACAACACAGACCAAAAAAAAAAATGTAGACCTGCATGAGAAGAGCATCCATGTCAGCTCTGAGAGCTACAAAAGGAGGAAGACCAGTTCCTATGTAACCAATAACACCTGTCACTGCAACTGGATGTTTATATGAAATACCCAGTTCATCCAATTTTGTTCTTATAAGCTTACTAGTTTCAAATTCTTGATAACTCAGTTCAGGATTCTCATGAATTTTCCTCCTTATATTTATCATCCAATCAAAAACTTGAGGCTCTTTAGCTAAATCTAGAAAGTTTGGGGTTGATAAGTGGTCATTTGAAGTGGTGGAGGAGGAATCTGAGAAGATTGGTGTTGCAGATAAAAAGAAAATGAAAATGATGATGAACATGTTGAAACATTTGAAGAAATCCATGAATGCATGCATTCAAAGTGTTAAGGTGAGAAATGGAAAAGAAAGAAAACAAGTTAAATCAAATGGAACAACACATGTTCATTGCTCACTAGATGTGTTACTATATATATGCAGTGGCAGTAGCAAGTGGTAGTGGTAGGATTGGTGGAATATCATATATACAGAAAACGATAGAAATTTTTGTTTTTTTTAGAAGTTTAGAAATTGTTTTTTAGTAGACCAATGGTTAAAAATTCACATAGCAGGTGAATAAGTGGGGTTAGTAATATACTCAATGTGTATGTATTTTTCTAAAAAATGTTAAACGTAAATGTTCATTGCTCTATGCAGTAGACAGTAGCAGGTGGTACTGTGGTAGTAGGATTGGTGGTAGTAGCGAATTTTTCTAAAAAATGTTAAATGTTTTTCTAATAAAACAAAAATGATTTGTAAATAAAGACAGAGGCACTAGGGACTAGGGAGCACCGTCCATTGATTTCACATACTATAACACATAGTAGATAACCTGCTACATTTGTATGCGTTTGACCTTACTTTTTTGTGGTCTAAAAGTTATGAGAATAAAGTTGAAAATTAAAACTTCAAAGTTTAAGCTAAAGTTGTTTGGTATCTGTTGTTTTTTTCAACTTAATCGGAATTCTATGGAATATTCCACTTTGCTTTTACTAATTTTTGAGTTTTACATAGAGGAATTTCTTTAGTAGCCATACTTGCAATATATTTTTACAAAATTATAAATAACTAATATTTTAATTGGTATATAATAATTAAATTAATACTAAAAACAAGCTTAAAAAATAAATCTAAATGCATAAAATTATAATGTTAAAAGTATTTTAACCAACTCATTTGATCAACAGTGAATGATTTGTTTTTTTTTATTCCTACTGATTATTTTTCTTTTCAATCACCTTAAAACTAGACTACCCCTGTTATCTAAGATATGTATTAATAAACAAAATGATAATATTGCTTTTAATAAAACGCAATGAATATGTAAGCTGTATCCTTCAGACCAACAAAAATGTATCCAGCGATTCCAAAAAAATAAAATAAAAAAGTGGCACATGTGAGATTCGAATGCTGGACTGCCGAGAGAATTAGCTCTCAAAAGTTGTTCAAAAGTTCATTTTAACATCTTATTTTGAAAGTAGTTTAGCAGTGGGCTTTATTAAAGCAAAAGTGACAGCCAAAAAGAGGGGAGTCATAATTTGTTGTCCATCAACTGCTTATCGTTTTCCATTTCTAATTTGTGACTATTAACTGCTTATCGTTTTCCATTTCTAATTTGTGCTCCTTAGTTTTTTTAAAGTAGTTTAGCAGAATTTGTTGTCCAATTAAAAAAAATACGTTTATAATTTTCAAACGTTAGCGTAATAAAAAGAGCAGAAAGACGGACACGTTCGCTAGTCATTATAATTATTTTGAATAATTTAATTATTCTAGCATTACTTAGCGTAATATTAATTTTGTTGTATGAGGATTATCGGAATTTCTTTTTTGATCTTAACTATCTGGTTCAATAGGAATGTAAATAGAGTTTAGGCACGAAATATTACAACCGATAAATTAAACTTCTAAATGTTTGTTCTTTGATTGTCATGCATCTTGTAAGTTATAGTCGGAAGTTTTGTCTTGACTAGACATTAGTCGTGCTTTGACAAAAAAACTTGTCATGTTATTCAATTTATAGATTTGGTTTCCTCTAAGAAAAAAATGAAGGAGTGTCCTACATTCGATAAAGATGACATGCTTGTGGAATATTTGAAAGGAGTGTAATCAAGTTATTTTTGGTAATCACAAGAAGTTCGTATTGATCGTTGATTGATCGCTAATTCAGACATGGAAGATGGACAAATTAGACTTACAAATAAATATTTGATTCATAAAATTTTCATTAATTTATTATCTAAGAAAAAACTATGTAACAACTACCTCTCAAAAAAGAAAAAAACTATGTAAAAACTATAGTATATTGACCGACAGTGTAGTGGAGTGTGTATGAAGGTGGAAACAAAAATATTTTCAACTAAAATTGACTGTCTTTTTTTTTTTTGACAAAAAAATTGATTGTCTTTAGAATTTTAACTTGAAACTTTGATTCAACGTCACATTTCTGCATTGAATTCCCGTGTAAGTATGTGTTTAATCAAATCTCCAATTTAGAGCTTTGATATTTTGGTGGTGAAACTTAATTGAAACACAAGAAAGACCGAGAAAATACGTAGTTAATCATGCCTACAAACGGACCCTTAAGTTAGTTCTAAGAAAATGCTTAACTGTCATTGTATTCTATATCATCTTTAACAGGTGAGTGACATTGTTATTGGAATTGATAAACTTTCATAACAAAGCTAAAGATTTGCTACACTAGATCATTGCAATTGAAGATTCTACACAAAGAGCTATGAAATTATCACAATTTAAATCTTTTCTATAATTCATCATGATATTTTCCCTCTACCACAGGTACCTCCTGATTTAACTTGACAAGATACCTAGTGGCTAATAAGACGTGAAGTGCAGCGCCATAAGGAAGTACATCTTCGTTGACTTTGAAATATGGTGAGTGCCATGACTTAAGACGTTCAACAGAGACATCTTCCATTCCGACAATGAATACGTATCCAGGCATAGCCTCTTGATAGAATGCAAAGTCTTCTGATCCCATCAATAGATGATGGCCTTTAACTTAATCAACGCCGAGCAAACTCCCAGCAACACTTTGAAAATAGTCGTGCAAGCCATCATTGTTTATAGTTGGAGGGCAGGACGGTATCTTGTCATCAAGGAAGCTTACTGTTGCATTGCATCTATGCACAACAGCTTGTCCAATGATAACCTACATAACCGAAACAGCCTTAGAGCGTAACAGGATCTCAGTGATAACTAAAATGGGATAAATATAATTTGTATCCTAACAATTCGAATATCAACAAATAAGACACATAATTCATGACGTGGAAAATAGAGATCATTGTGAATTTGTTCTTCTTCGTAACAGACCTGCTCAATACGGTGTCTTAGTTGCGTGAAGCTTTCTCTCAAAAATGCTCGGAAGGTGCCACCAATTATGACGGAGTCTGGAATAACATTGAATGCACCACCTCCTTGAATCTTTCCTACAGTCACAACCTTTGAGGATATTATGTTAGGAAGACATTCAGACCTCAGGTTTTCATCATATTCAAAAATCATTGTAAATAAACAATGTTGCACTATGATTTCCAACATTTTTTTTTCCTCAAACAGCCAAAATATTTCGCAAGATGGCGTGTCTTCAACATGAGTATCGTATAATTCGTGGTTATCTTCTTCTATTAATAAGTTAGAACAGATCAACATAGAAGTTCCAAATGAATACAAAGCTTTTCATGCTACAAACAACGATGAGTTGCAAGTTTTTACTTGGGTGTCAAGGGGATCAGTCTCGCGAGAAACGATATGTTGTAAGCTAACAATCACATTCGAAGCCACCAAAATGGGGTCAATAGCATGTTGAGGAATGGCTCCATGGCCTCCCCGACCGCTTATTACTGCTTCAAAGAGGCTACTTCCTGCACTTAGAGGACCAGACCTCGATGCCACTGTTGAGGCAAAATCCCTAATTAATTTTAAAGATAATAAACTTTAATGATTAAGGATTAAATGTACTTTGATTAATTCCTTGGTATTTAACTTGTGCTCTTGAGTGTTTTACTAAGACATGAACAAGGTTTAAATCATACCAAGATACAAGAAATCAAAGGACATTGAATTCATGAACTAATTCTGAAGTTCAGAAAGTTAGTTCAGAATGTTGATCAGTGAGTTGATCAAAACGTTCTTTTGAGAGTTCAAAAGGTTGTTCATAAGCAAACCCAGAATCATCAAGAACATGAAGAACATGCAAACTACAACGTGACATAAATGTATGTCCAGAAAAGTACAGTTGCATGGATCAATCAAGAACTTAAGGCATTCACAAGAACAATGTCTAAAGGATCTTTAATGTTTATCTAAGATTATGAACATTGAAGTACTAGAAATATTCTAATGAGAATATTATCCTAGATGTTGCATTCACTACACTTCAGTTGTGTCTTCAGTCTTCACTATTAGGATTGATTACATCAAAAGTAAGTCTTACAAATCATCCTAAAGTAAGAACAAAAGGAACATTATGATGATGCAAATCTCCTAGAAGCATGGGTCTGAAGTTGCAGACCCAATATCTTCTCTCTCCTGCACAATGACCAAGGCAGATTTGGTTCAACTTTATCCTACTTTATCCAGCAACTTTTGATGCATATGGAGAAGTTACTTTTTGGTGGATAAAGCCTAACAAATCTCATGTCACGCCTTGAACAAACCCAGAAACTCATCAGACATTCATCATTGATGAACCCAGATGAAGAACATCATGAATATTAACATTCTGATGAAGAACACATCAACATTCTGATGTTCATCCTGGGAACACAACAACATTCTGATGGTCAGAATGTACACCCAGATTTTCATGTAAAAGCTTGTGGGGCCTAGGGCACATGGCATAACACCATTGGTCACCTTACAACGGTTATATGAGCCTAAAAACTCTATAAATAGAGATCAAAGGCTCAACATTACTTCCATCATTGCAAAGCATACAAGAAAACAACTTGATTTTGTTTGAAGCTCTTGCAATTGAAATTGATCAATCACTGAAGGCTCTTGTTACCTTCTTATAGTGCACATCAATACTCTTTGTTATCTCTCTTAAAGATAACTTCTTCTTCTTCCTCCTCTTTGTTTGATTCTCAAACATTCAAACTTCTCACAAATTATAATCTAAGTCTCATCTAGCTTTAGGGGTACTAAAGTGTTAGTTTGAGCAAAGATTGTAAAAGTTTAAGTGGTTAACTTAGCAACAAGGTGCAAGCCTGCTGAGGCTTAGAGAATACAGGTTGTGTAATTGTTCAGGTGAGCAAAGATTGTAAGGTGCAGGATTTGAGAAGTTATCTCAAGCATCATAGTGGAAACTCTCACAAGATTGTGAGGAGTGGACTAGCCCACATTGGATGAACCATTATAATTCTTTGTGTGTTCTTTCTCTTCCCTATACTCTTTACTTACTGCAAACACAAACACACACAAACACATTTACTTTGTTAAACTGTTCTTGCACTCAGACATCAAAACGTTCTGAAGTCTGTTATTAACTTAACCATTCCAAGTTTCAAATTGAGAATTATTTTTTAAGTTACATGTTAATTTTTAAAGGGTCACAATTCAAACCCTCCCTACTTGTGACTATTTTATTTACTTCAGCCACTTCACCTAAAGGTAATTTAGGTGTGACATGCAATCCAAATATGGCAGAGACATTTTCTAAGGCTCTAGCATCTAAAATTTTCTTGGCCCCACCACCTCCTTCTTCTTCTGGTTGAAAAACAAGAACAATCGTTCCCTATACCAAAAATCAGGAATGATATATCACATATCCATAAAAGGATGGAAAGAAAAATATAATATGTAGGAGTCATCTTGGGATAGTAGATAATACAATAACAAAGTTTGTTTGTTTTTTTTCTTCGATTTTTTATTTTTAAAGTCTTCTTGAATATGTGTTTGTTACAATTTGGGTTAATAGGTCTTTACCCCCGCTGTAATATAGGTCATTTCTAATTTTCCCCCTGTAAAATATTTTTTTTGATTTACCCCTGTAAAATATTTTTGTTTTGATTTACCCCCTAATAGGCCAAATAAAAACCAATTTTTTTTTTTTTCAAGAAACGTAACAAGAAATTTTATTTTTGTTTTACGTTTCAAGGTAGATGTCATATGATAGAATGACGATAACATACAAAGTTGGCGTAACAAGAACCCAAAATTTGGCATCGGTTTGCCAATATGAAAATGTAAGAAATATAGGTCATGTTTCACTTTGGCATGATTGAATTAAAAACACAAAAACATCTTAAACTGCAAAAGTGCACACACCCTAAATTCAAGCAGTTAAAACATGGGTGGCAGTTTGGATCAAGTTCGGAGCGTCCATATTTCAATTTATGTAATTTGGATGTAAAAAAAATCTGCATATATTTGAACTGTTTGAACTGAATCTAATGGCCACCAATACACTTACTGTAAAGAATCCATTTTTGTGTTTTAAATTGTGATCCACAACTATTATTGTGATTTGTGACTTCAATATTGTGACTGCAGTGTTAAGGTTTCAAAAATTTCTGCAACTACAGCAGCCCAATTGCATGTAAGCCGGATTCATTCGCAATTTTTTACAATCACAATTCACAAGGATCACAATGTTTGTAGTTTCTGCAATTCAATGGTATGCTTGGTTTGAAGACAACACACCTTTTTAACTTGATTATCTGTTTTTATTTTCTCTATACAAGTAAGTAATTGAAAATAATAAAATAAGCAAAAACAAGATAATATTTTTGCAATAATGAAAACTGAAAATGCAGATAGAATATTTTGTCTAGAATATTTTGTCTCAAACCATAAAAACCTCGGTTAAAACTTAAAACCTTCAAGTGTCATGCATGTTACCTCCCTAAATTCCAAATTTATTTCGAACTTAGTACATCAACAAAGCATAATTACACTAACAATACACTTTTAAGTTTTAACACAGAATTTAAAAACCATACCTGTAATTGTTTTTCATGTTCCTTGAGGATCTTAGCAGCACCAAGAAGCATAGCAACATGAGCATCATGGCCGCATGCATCTGTATGCTCCCACTCCACCAATTCCTAAGGTTAACCAAAAAAGAAAAAATCATCAATGGAATATAGATGAAACAGTATCTTAACGTCATACCCCAATTTTTGACCAAAGATCCTACATTCATACAGTCTCTGACCCGGAATATTCTCTAACTTTTCAGAGAAAAATTCGGCAGAGAGATACTTTAAAATACCTTTTTTTGTTCGATTTCGGGACCCTTTTTTGTATTTTTAGTCTTTTTTATTTTTTATCTTTAGTTTTTTTATTTTAGTTAATTTCCATCTTTTATTTTTATTTTTATTTTTATCCTTTTGTTTTATTTTAGGTTATTTTATTTTACCTTTTTTTATTATTATTTTATTTTCTTCATAATATGTCCAAAAATAAAATGTCCAAGGTCCAAAATTTTCCAAGTCAACCGTCAACTTTCGCATTCCTCTTTTAAAATTCACCGTTAAACACCATTCAAATCACCATCAAAATCCATTAAACCGTTTTTCCATTTTCATCAACCTCCTCACCTATAAATATAACTCTCATTCCTCACTTATACTCACACCAAAAGTTCTCTTGAGTTATCAAAAAACTTTTCTCTCTTCTCCCTCATTTAGCTTGTGTTGACGAGTTATTCTTTTCTTCTCCCTCTTTTTTTGTCCCTTCGGAATTTTGTCCCTTCAGTTGTCCCTCTCTATGAGTTTCTTTTATTTTCTTACTTTTTACCATTTTTTGCGTTTCATTTTATTTATATCATTTAGCATTTTAATTATCGTCATTTATTTCCAACAATTAGAATATATCTAGGTTCAATGTAAACAATATAAATGAGAAAAGTGTGCGTGCGTGTGTGTCCTTTTATTTCTTTACCGCTTTATATATATATCCAAAAATGGAAAAAAAAAAAAAAAAATAAAAAGATTAGGGACTTTGTGGTGATCCAACATCACTACAAAAATCCACGCGCTTTTATTTTTATTACTCCGTTAGTTTAATTTTCATTTATTATTCCAAAACAACAAAAACATTCAAATAACAAAAATCACAAAAATATTTTCATAATAAACCTTGATTTTCAATCAAGTGATCCCATTTTTATTTTATTTTCTTAATCAAATGTTAATCAATTTAATTATATCTTGAGTCTATTTTCTTTTAATATTAAAAAACACAAATCAATTCTTATTTGCCAACTTTTTCAAAACTAATAAAAAATTCAAAACAAATCAAACGTCAATTTCTACCCCGAACTACGAGGTTTTGATCTCTCATGGGTAAGTAGGCAAAGGACCATGTCCTTCCAAATCAATAAAAAATGTAAATAAAATGTTCTTTTTCTTTTAATCACCATTTAATTCCATTTACAAAAGCAAGCAAGTTATAGCCAAAAATTAAATAAAATCAAGAGGTTCTCGTAGAGTACTACGAGTATTTAGGGTGCTAACACCTTTCCTAAATATAACTAACCCCCGAACTCTGAATCTTTTAAAAATGGTATTTGAACTTTTTTCCACTTTCTTTTGAAAAATTAAAAGTTTAGTCGTGAATAAAAATAATGAGTCTATGCTAATCAAATAGCTTGACCTCCGAAAAATGATGCGACACTTAATATAAAATCCATGATAATATATGGTTGAAAACCAAAACACTAAGAAAAAAATGTAAACCTGCATGAGAAGAGCATCCATGTCCACTCTAAGAGCGACAAAAGGAGGAAGACCAGTTCCTATGTAACCAATAACACCTGTAACTGCAACCGGATGTTTATATTTAATACCTAATTCATCCAATTTTTTTCTTATGAGCTTACTGGTCTCAAATTCCTCATAACCAAGTTCAGGGTTCTCATGAATCTTCCTCCTTATATCAACCATCCAATCAAAAACTTGAGGTTCCTTGGCTAATTCCAGGAAGTTGGGGATTACATTTCAACTGGAGGAAGAGTCTCAGAAGATTAGTGTAGCAGATAAAAAAGAAATGAAAATGACGATGAACAACTTGACACATTTGAAGAAATCCATGAATGCTTTCAAAGTGTTGGAGAAATGAAAAGAAGCTAAACTAAATGGTTGTTGGAATATTTTTTGGTAAATTAATAATATTTTTTATAGTAATAATTATTTTGCACAAAAATAAATGCATGCTTGAATTGAAATTTTTTTTTGGAGGATGTTTGAATTGACTTTTGAGAGTCAAAAGTGATTGTGATTTTGATAAGTTTTTTTGAAAATTTATGGTTATAATTAAAGAAAATACTAACATGTACCCTTCAGACAAAGCATATATTAAAGTCCAGTCAAAATCATTTATAATCACCCACAATATAACAATCCGGCTATTAATTTTTATTGGGACTTATCCCATCTAAATTTAAATTCAATAACAAAAGAGGGAGCACATTCAATTATTAGAGACAACCATGTGGTCAATAGATATTTATCATATTGAACTTACTTTACATAATGATGTTCTAAATACATTCATCTATGACTTAACATTCATCTTATCATCGATATTATGTTCTTCTTTTTGACAACTATTCAGTATTATGTTCTATTCAGTATTAATCTTATTATGTTTTATAACATAATGAGTGACTTATAGTTAAAGATTCGTCACACAAAGATCACTACAATTTAATGATTCTAACACAAAGGAGTAAGGAATTATAATTTATTACTATAATTTAAATGATATAATTCATCTACAACAGATGTGTCCAACCCAATGTCCCAACCCACAACCTCGTGGCATCAATTATATGGCTTTTTCTAAGTAATATTTGCTTATAGTTCATCATAAATTTTCCCCTTTACTACTGGTACCTCCTGATGAAGCTTGACAAGATACGTAGAAGCCAACGAGGCGTGAAGCGCAGTACCATAAGGAAGTGCATCTTCGTTGACTTTGAAATAGGGTGAGTGTCCCGATGGAAGACGTTCAACTGAGACATCCTCCATTCCTAGGAGGAAGATGTATCCAGGAATAACCTCTTGATAGAATGCAAAGTCTTCTGATCCCGCCATCGGCTTCTGGTCTTTGAGTTTATCAATACCAAGTAACCTCCCAGCGACACTTTGAAAATAGTCATGCAAGCCGCCATTGTTTACAGTTGGAGGGATGAAAGGCGTCTCTTCTTCAAGGAAACTGACTGTTGCATTGCATCTATGCACAACAGCTTGTTCAGTGATAGCCGGCATAACCGAAATTTCCTTAGAGCCTAGCAGGATCTTAGTGATAACTAAAACAAGATAGATATAATTTGTATATCAACAAATAAGAATAAGACACACTATTTATGATGTGGAAAAAATAGAGCTCATTAAGAACTTATTCTTCGTAACAGACCTGCTCAATACGGTGTCTCAGATGCGTGAAACTTTCTCTCGAAAAAGCTCTGAAGGTTCCACCAATTGTGACGGAGTCTGGAATAACATCAAATGCACCACCACCTTGAAACTTTCCTACAGTCACAACCTGCGAGGATATTATTTATGTTAGGAAGGCATTTAGGCCTCAGGTTTTTATCATCAAAAATCATTGTAAACAATTAATGTAGCTGTATGGTCCCCTACAATGTTTTCCTCAAACAGCCACAATACTCTTTGGCAATGACATAATCAAACAATGGTACAAACAATAATGAGTTGTAAGCTTTTACCTGGGAAACTACGGGATCAACCTCGCGAGAAATGATTTGTTGTAAGCTAACAACTACATTGGAAGCCGCCAAAATGGGGTCGATAGCATGGTGAGGAATGGC
>Ga0228710_1005861_pt1 | contig 18905 bp, 7 predicted proteins | sample MedpolnodulmetaG_FD_177995 | JGI IMG/M metagenome (GOLD analysis project Ga0228710, IMG submission 177995) | Root nodule microbial communities from Medicago polymorpha collected in Santa Monica, California, United States - pink nodules | ecosystem: Host-associated > Plants > Roots > Nodule...
CTTTAAGCTCATCTTAGAAGTGATTAACAAGGCTGATGGAAGTTCTGCTGTTAGATGGACTATTGATTATGAGAAGAACAATGAGGATGTTGATACTCCAAATGGCTGGATGGACTACCTTAGCAAAAGCACTAGAGATATTGATGGTCATCTTGTCAAGGGGGAAAAGGTAGCTCTATAAGTCATAAAGATATTTGAATTATGGTTCAATGGGGTTGGCTTTTATGGATAAATGTGAGCATATAAATAAAATAAAAGCTAGTGTGATGTTTGTATTTTGGCATGTAGCATAAGCATGCATATTTCTTTTACTTGATCCTTCGTTTGTATCGAATATATGTGTCGGTGATGTCTTGAAGATCGTGTCTTAAATTATGTGTGACGCAAATAAATGGATATTTGTGTACTATGCAGTTTAAATTTGTGTAATAATGTTCTCAATTACTTTAAGTTTAATTTAACAACTCTTCAGCACTACGTGTTACTAAAGCATTAACTAGAAATTAGTGTATGAAGATTGATTCCAAGTTAAACATGATCATTCTTTTATTATAAGCGGATTACTTTTGACAAATATTTATGCTAATTAAATATGATCAATAATTAAATAAAAAACAAGGTAATTTGTGAAGTTCATGCCATTGATAAAGTTGATTGACACGATCTTTGTTTTATTATAAGCTGATTACTTTTGACAAATATTTATTTTGATTAAATATGATCAATAATTAAATAAAAAATATGGCAATTTGTAAAATTCATGCCATTGATAAAGTTCGATTCCTTACGCAAGTGATGACAAGTTCGACTGCAGACTCTTGCATATGGATAAAAATTGGTTAAAAGGAAAGAACTCACGTTGTGTTCTTCACATATTGTTAAGTTTCTCGACAGAGATTAAACATTACTAAATGGCAGTAAAATCGTCATATTTATAACTAGTAATAAAAAAAATTACAACAGCAACATCTTATACAAGGTAAGGTAAATAGTGCACATATACAGTGGCGGAGTCAGAAATTTTATATAGTCTAGTAAAATTTTAACCGCAAATTCACATGTGGCATAATATATAAATAGTCATAAATCGAAATAAAAGAAGTTCGTCATTTTGTTAACAAAATTACAATTTGAAATAGGAGAGATGAAACATAACTTGCTAATTGTGTGCTAAATAAAATTAGGAAGTAAATGCCCTTTCCAAGAAAATATAAAAAAATAAAACAATAATAAGTTTTACTGACAGCTGCAACCGTAGGTAGAGGTCCTTAATGTTTTTAAATTGGTAGCCTTAGATTAGAATTACCTACGGTTTTGTCCGTAGGTAAAGGTGGAAAACATGCGGTGACAGACATTTGGCAATGACATACGACCACATTTTGCTACGGAAATTAATCCTATGTTGACGTGTTTTCGTTGTCACTACAGGTCAAGTTTCTTGTATTAATACAAAGAAAGTATGGGTTGTGCCCGGGCATGTGCCCAGACTCGTCAGGGGTAAAACCGCCGCTGCATATATTCCTTTTAGTGAGAGGAGGAAATATCTAATTGTTAATACGCTGTTTGTTAAATTTCCTAAACTCTTTGTAATGATGTAAAAATGAAAAGAAGCTTTGTGTGGGGAGATAATGGCCAAAGTCGTAAAGCCCTTTTGTTTTAGGTGTGAAACATGTTTAACTAAAGTAGAGAGCTGATTAATGAGGATTTTCTTCTAAAGGACCTGATTAACAAGCCTAAGTATCTCTGGTGTAAGGATCTATTTAACAGAATTCTTTTGGACTTTGTAATCTTTTTTCCTCTTTTAAATTCACCATTAAACACCATTCAAATTCCCATCAAAATCCATTAAACCAGTTTTCCATTTTCATCAAACTTTGAACATATAAATAGAGCTCTCACTCCTCACTTATACACACACCAAAAGTTCTCTTGAGTTGTCAAATAACTTTTCTCTCTTCTCCCTCCTTTAGCTTGTGTTGACGAGCTATTCTTTTCCTATCCCTCTTTTTATGTCCCGTCGGATTTTAAGAGTGGTCTTAAGACCATAGTCCCTATTCGGTTTATTTTTCCTGAGAGATATTTTAAAATACTTCATTTTTTGGATCGTTTTTGGTCCAATTTTTATTTATTTTATTTTTGTTTCATTGTTTATTTATTTGATAGCATTTTAATTTTTGTTACCTATTAATTTGCAATTAAAATATATTTTAGGGAAGTTGTAAATATAAAAAAAAATATGCATTGTCTTTATTTATTTATTTATTTATTCAGCTTTTATATATTAAAAAATGCAAAAAAAAATAAGGTTTAGTTTATCATCCAAGAAAAAGGGGATTCGTTTTGATCGAGTGTCACTACGGAATTCTCTCGCACTTAATTCACCGTCATTTAATTTTTTAGGTTTCTAAACAAATAAAAAAACCAAAAAAACATTCAAATAATCAAAAACAAATATCACAAAAAAGGATTTTATTTTTTTCTAAAAAACCTTGATCTTCATCAAGTGATTTTCCATTTTATTTTCTCAAAAAAACTTTAATCCATTTTAATATATTTAAACCTTTTCTTTAAAATAAAAAACACTAAACAAATTTTATCTTTGCCATTTGGCTTTTATTTTTAAAACCTTTTCAAAAATAATAAAAAACATCAAACAAATCACTCGGTTTTTACCCTAAACTACGTGGTTTTGATCCCTCACGGATACGTAGGCAAAACACATTTGTCTTTCCAAATCAAAAATAATAAAAAACATTTTTCTATTACTCATCGCATTAATCTTTTTTAAGCAAATAAAACTAAGTATAGCCAAAAATAAATAAAAGCAAGAGGTTCATATAGAATATCATAGACGTTTAGGGTGCTAATACCTTCCCTTCACGTAACTAACCCCCGAACATTAAATCTTTAAAAATTGTGGGTTTATTCGAACTTTTCCCTCTTTCCCTTGGAAAAAATAAAAGCTCGGTGGTGAGTCTAAATTTGTGAGTCAACGCTAATCAATAGTTTGATCTCTGAAAATCACCGCGACAAAATTGACGACTTCAATGGGGATATCCTCTAAGAGGGTTGATCCTATCTTAATTTTATTTATTTTTGTGCTATAATTGGCTTGTAAAAAATTGTAAATTTGTGCTTATGTGTTTTGGTTTCTTCGTGAGTGATGAGATAAGTCCCCTACCCGGACTTGAGGGAAACAAATAAGATAGGATGGTGGTATAATCATAGTGCCATACCAAGAGTAGCCTTGAGCCTTGTGTACATGTGATATAACCCCACTCAGTGGAGGCCTCTTTAAGGTAATACTCTGTCGTCACGAGTAGTCGTGTCGGCGTTATTACTTTTGAGTGTCCCATGAAGCCGATGACCTTTAGAGTTACTTTTAACCCATATTGGCCTTTTAGGGCGTAGTGCGGTGACTAATCAATAGTAGTCTTGAAATTAGTTGACACGTGGAACTACACTCAAATGAGACTTTCTTGCAAATGTTGTTGGACTAGGAGTCAGTCCTGTAAGCCAATAATATCAGGAAGGGGTCAATGACTTTGGGAACTTGGTAGAGCCCATCATACAGGTACAAATGAAATCATAGTCCCTACCATGTGGCGGTACTCTTACCCTTTACTCCATCATCATGGACTTAAACCTAAGACCATTTTTTCACCGTTTTTGTTGCATAATCATGCATGCATGCATATATTCATAAAAAAAAAATCTCATTAATATCGAAGGATTTTGATAAGTTATTTTGTAAACATCACAGATATGGACCCTGTAAAAAGGAACACGGTTAAATTATTAAATAAAACAAGGTTGCTCCATGATATTTACTATCACTTTGAAAAGTCCTTCGAAAAATAAAACTGTCCATTTTTGCATAAGCATCATGCATCATTCTGCATTTATAGTTTCAAGGTCCAAGTCTCACACGTTGATTTTCCAATAAAGGGTCAATTTGCCTCTAAAGTGGCCCGAAGTCCTCGTTCAAAGTCAACTCGCACCTACAACACTCGTGCAAACAAGAAAAAGAGAATGTATTAGTTTGAACAAGAGATCCACAAGCTTCGTGAAGAGTTGATAACACTCCGCGCAAGTTAGAGAAGTTGAGTCCCCTGGTAGCCTCGCTGGCAGTTGCACAAAATCCGCCACAATTCTATCAAAGGTCCCAACAACCATATCATCAACGGTATCACCAACAGCCTCGACAACAGACTAGCCAACAGTTCGCCCCACATAATCATGTTCATAGGACGCCCCAATTTGGTTTGATCCCTACGGTGTATGCGAAACTGCTTCTGGTTTTTCTTGAGAAGAACCTTGTCCCGACTAGGGCGCCTCCTCGGGTGCCTGAAAGATTGTCGAATTGGTATCAATTTGACCGCTCTTATGCCTTCCATCAAGGGGTACCAGAACATGACATCGAGCACTGTTACGCTTTGAAAGTCGAAGTTCAGAAGTTGGTTCAAGTTGATATCTTGTCCTTCAAAGGTTTGAATCCAAACGTGTAAGTTAACTCGTTACCGAAGCACGGTACCTAGTGTGGTGACACATAGAGTGGTTAGCCACAATTGGTTCGATGTTGATGTTTCTTCCGCTACTCATTTGTTCAAATAATATGTTTGTTTGTTGTTTTCTATTTTTTTAAAAAAAATCCTTTCATCCCGCCCGAAACGAAAGTTAACTTGTGTAGGGCTTTTTGATTCATGTATTTCCATTATCAATAAAAAAGTCGTTTTGATCCCGACTTTGTTTTTATTTTGTGCTTTTTCTGGAAAAAAAATGGTAATACAAAGAACCTAAAAGAATAACCATTTCCTAATGTCTGCATACAATCATTCACTTTCTAAAATTAAACATTGATGCAGATTTAAACATTGATATGCCCGTTGAACACATTAACCATGTACTTTCTCCCAACTTTGAGTTCCCTATGTCTGAAGCTGAAGAAGGGAAAGATGAAGAGATTCCCGATGAGATCTCTCGCCTACTGGGACATCTTAGCTGTCGAAGTTGCAAACAAAAAATATCAAGAAGATTTGTCATGAAGATGACATTCACTTACAAAAACTGGCACAAGATGCTACCATTTGCCTTGCACGGATATCATACCTTAGTACGCACTTCAACAGAGGCAACCCCTTTTTCCTTAGTATACGACATGGAGGTCGTGCTTCCCGTGAAGGCCAAAGTCCCGTCAATGAGAGTTCTGACGAAAGCCAAGCTTGATTGAACTTAAACGCATGACTGTCTTATGTCATGAACAATTATCTCAAAAGAGGATGAAACAAGCTTTTGGCAAGAAAGGTCGCCCCCGTGAAGGAGACCTTATGAAAATATATATATATATATATATCTTTTCAATCAGACTCCAGGGGCAAGTGGACGCCTAACTATGAAGGCCCGTGTGCAATGATTCTTGCGACTATGGATGGTGACAAACTCACACGTCCTGTGAACGCCGATGCAGTCAAGAAATACTTTGTCTAAAAATATAAGAACAACTCGGTAAGTCGCAAACCTGAAAAGGCGGCTTAGGCAAAAATGAGCGTCTTGGTAGACTGAAAACCCGAAATGGCGGTCCAGGTAAAGATTAGAGACATGAACAAAAATGATTATCCTGATAGGTTGAAAACCTAAAAAGGCAATCTATGCAAAAGTTAAGAGTTATGACAAAGTAACTGCATCAGGTCGGACGTGATTCACTTGGGGCATTTCAGCTGTCAAAAGACCTCTGATTTGAAGCATCTGCAAATCAAAGACTCAGAACGTTTGAATTCAAAGTTGTTAGGGAGAATAGCAGTTATTGTGTTCAATGTACCTTTCCCATATATTTACCATTTTCCAAACTTTGCAAAGACCCGTGGGGCCACTCCATTGGCAGGTCACCACTTCATTAATAAAATTTGAGCTTGTGCCCATATATTTGGAATTCTCATTTATTCTGTTTGCAAAATTTCTTCTATTTTTGATGGCAATACTTGAAGCAAATTTTTTTCAACAAAAATATAAAACTTTTTCACATCTTTTGAAAAGTGTAAACAACAAACACACTATCTTTGAACTCGTGAGTAGATGAAGTGTACGTCCACATCCGCCACGAGAATGGTTAAATTCTGCAGAGGAAACATGGCTAAACGCTATGGGAGGACTTCTGTCAAAAAATATACAAAAAATAAAAGCTCGCTAAGTTGAAAACTCGAAAGGGCGGCTTAGGCAATAGAAAGCGTCCTGGTGGAATGAAAACCCAAAAGGGCGGTCCAGGCAAAAATTAGGGGCATAAAAAACGAATAAACTCTCGGTGGACGGAAAACCTGAAAAGGCGGTCCAAACAAAAGTTAGGGATTCAAACAAAAAGGCAAGATGGCTAAGGCATACCAATGTAAGAACGCTCTGTGCCGGTTTACAAATGACAACTTCTTCCAGATTTTTTGGTTAACAACGGGCTTTCTCCCCATAAGGTATCTACTTCCCCATCAGTTGCAACCTTGGGACTGGGCTTTACCCCGTTAATGGCTCAATTTGTCCCCAATAATATCATCTTCAATGAAGATTGTCGAGTGTTTATACTGCGATATCAGTCCACTTCCCATCTTACCTGTCCTGTTTTGTTTCGTCCAGGTCACCTGTTATATGCAGTCATACAATCATGCATTCGCAGATTCATACATTCGTGTATTCATTACATTCATACATTCACGCATACACATCATACACGCAACATCATTCATACATGATTGCATTCGTCACCCAAAGTCTTGTTTGGCAATATCTCTTTTGTTCGGTCTTGACCCAAACAACAAGTGGCAGGTTCAACAAACGAACAACTTGCAATTTTTATTTTCTCTAAAAGTGTCATCCCCAGTGTGTCTGGTCAAGAGATGTCTCTGTCGTTTTACCTTCATACAACTATAAACCCCGTTAGTAGATAAATACATGTCATTTGTCTTCATACAACTATCCGTACAGATAGTAGACAATGTCTTTTTTCAATCTTACCTTCATACAGCTATCGATCTTGATAGCAGGTAATCCTCGTCATTTGTCTTCATACAGCTATCCATACAGATAGTAGACAATGTCTTTTTCAATCTTACCTTCATACAACTATTAATTATGATAGTAGGTAATACATGTCATTTGTCTTCATATAGCTATCCGTACAGATAATAGACAATGTCTTTTTTCAATCTTACTTTTATACAACTATCGATCCCGATAGTAGGTAATCCTCGTCATTTGTCTTCATACAACTATCCGTATAGATATTAGACAATGTCTTTTTCAATCTTACCTTCATACAACTATCGATCCCGATAGTAGGTAATCCTTGTCATTTGTCTTCATAAAGCTATCCGTACAGATATTGGACAGTGTGTTTTTCAATCTTACCTTCATACAACTATCGACCCAGATAGTAGGTAAATACATGTCATTTGTCTTCATATAGCTATCATACAGATAGTAGACAGTGTCTCTTTCATTTTACCTTCATACAGCTATCAATTTCGATAGTAGGTAATCCTTGTCATTTGTCTTCATACGGCTATCATACAGGTAGTAGACAATGTCTCCTTTTATTTTACCTTCATACAACTATCAATTCCGATAATCCTTATCATTTGTTTTCATACAACTATCATATAGGTAGTAGACAATGTCTCCTTTCATTTTACCTTCATATAACTATCAATCCCGATAGTAGGTAATCATTGTCATCTATCTTCATACGGCTATCATACAGTGTCTCTTTCATTTTACCTTCATACAGTTATCAATCCCGATAGTAGGTAAAACATGTCATCTGTCTTCATTAAGCTATTCTTACACCGATAGTAGATAATGTTTTCTTTTTTAAAATTTACCTTCATTAAGCTACCATGTGATAGTAGGTAACCTCGATCTTTTGTCTTCATTATCCTAATACGATAGTAGACAACCTTTTTCCCTAGTGAAACTACATTAACCCCTAGAGGAGTTGGATTCCTTTCTTCAACGAACTTGGGTACATGTTGTTGTTTCTCTCCATCAGTCAGATCGTCTTTGCCGTCCTACATTCATACTTGCATCACGAGCATTCATAGTATCTTAAGGTAAAAAAAATGGTGTACTATGTATTTAAGTCTCTTCGGCTAGTCTAATCAAAGATTTCATCTTCAAATCTCCGGACGAAGATTCTTAAATAGGAGCATCTGTCATACCCCAATTTTTGACTTAAGATCATACTTTCACATGCTCTTTGACCCGAAATATTCCTTGACTTTTCAAGGAAAATTTCCACAGAGAGCTATTTTAAAATAACTCATTTTGCTTCGTTATCGGGTCCACTTTTTTATTATTTTTTATGTTATTTTATTTTTAGTCTTTTACTTATTTTATTTTATTTTTTATTTTTAGTTTTAGTTTTTTTATTTACTTATTATGTTTTTACCTTTTATTTTTTTAAAATTTTTTTAGTCTTTTAGATTAGTCCAAAAAAAAGTTCTAAAAATGTCGAATGTCCGATTTTCTATCTCAACCACAGTGCCACCATTTGTGGCAAAGTTTCAAGTGTCAACTTTCAAATTCACCATTAAACATCATTCAAATCTCCACAAAATCCATTAAACCAGTTTTTCATTTTCATCAATCTTTGAACCTATAAATAGAGCTCTCACTCCTCACTTATACACACACCAAAAGTTCTCTTGAGTTGTCAAAGAACTTTTTATCTCTTCTCCCTCCTTTAGCTTGTGTTGACGACCTATTCTTTTCCTATCCCTCTTTTTTTGTCCCGTCGAATTTTAAGAGTAGTCTTAAGACCATAGTCTCTATTCAGTTTATTGTTCCTAAGAGGTATTTTAAAATACCTCATTTTTTGATTCGTTTTTGGTCCACTTTTTATTTATTTTATTTTTGTTTCATTGTTTATTTATTTGATAGCATTTTAATTTTTGTTATTTATTAATTTGCAATTAGAATTATATATTAAAAAATGCAAAAATAATTAGGTTTAGTTTATCATCTAAGGGAAAGGGGATTCGTTTTGACCGAGTGTCACTACGGAATTCTCTCGCGTTTAATTTACCGTCATTTAATTTTTTGGGTTTCGAAAAATAAATAAAAAAAAACCATAAAAACATTCAAATAATCAAAAACAAATTTCACAAAAAAGGAATTTTTTTTCTAAAAAACCTTGATTTTCATCAAGTGATTTTCCATTTTAGTTTCTCAAAAAAAACTTGAATCCATTTTAATATATTTAAACCTTTTCTTTAAAATAAAAAACACTAAACGAATTTTATCTTTGCCATTTGGATTTTATTTTTAAAACTTTTCAAAAATAATAAAAAATATCAAACAAATCACTCAGCTTTTTACCTCGAACTACGTAGTTTTGATCCCTCACGAGTATGTAGGGAAAAGACCTTTGTCTATCCAAATCAAAAATAATAAAAAACATTTTTCTTTTACTCATCGCATTAATTGTTTTTAAGCAAATAAAAATAAGTATAGCCAAAAATATATATAATCAAGAGGTCTCTATAGAATTCTATAGACATTTAGGGTGCTAATACTTTCCCTTCATGTTACTAACCCTTGTACCTTAAATCTCTAAAAAATGTGGGTTTATTCGAATTTTTCCCCTTTCCCTTTGGAAAAAAAATTAAGGGTTAATACCTCTTTTGGTCCCTGTAATATGAGCGAATTTCGATTTTAGTTCCTGTAAAAAAAAAATTAAGGGTTAATACCTCTTTTAGTCCCTTAAATATGAGCGAATTTCGGTTTTGGTCCCTCACTTAAACCAGTGAGCACAGTTATGCAATTAAATTCCATCTTCTTCTTCTCCCCAGCGTTCTTCTTTTTCTTCATACTCCTCTAGCAGGTTCTTCACCTTTTCTAATTCACCAAGGCTTTAAATAGTTAAACACAAAATCTCTATTCAATTTCTCGGTCAGAACCATGATCCCTCACTTCAAACAACAACCCCACAAATTGAGTAACCTGTTGCGATGAAGCTCATCATAAAATGTTGTTCATAAATTGAGTAATTTACAAGAACATAACAAAATGAAAAATATAAAGGGAAGAAGGAGAATCAGAAAACAAAAAACTACAAAGAAATCAAATTCTGAACTCTTAAACAACAAGAACAAAACACAAGCTCCAAACTCATATCTCTTTAACCCAAATTCACAATCTGATGCAAATATAAAATGTTAGGGGTTTTCAAAACAAAACGCCATCAAATCTGACGCAAATTTAAAAGGTTAAATTATGAATTTTGAAGGGGAAAATAATTAGGGTTTAGAATCAAAGTTTGGGGCTTTTGATTTAAAGCATAAATTGGCAAAGAACATGCACTTGAGTAAGAAGACGAAGGATGATGGTGAGAACAGCAGGCGAAAGGCAATATGATGTCATATGGGCATGAGTTTAAGGTTAGGGATTTGGGAACAAGGAGGATGATGTTCAGAACAAAGGGAATCAATAATGGGAATGAATGAGTTTGTGGAGGATTTGAACAAAGTTGACATGGAGATAAAGATGTAAGAAGAAGGGGATGGATGAGTGGAATGATGAAGAATGGGAAGACGCTGAGAGAGAGGGAGAAAGGTAAGAATTTTGATTTTTGTTTTTTAATTTGTTTTTTATATTTATGGTTTTGAATTTTAAATAATGAAATAATTATAAATTTATGGTGGATTAAAAAATATTAAAATTACACAGTCAGCATGACATGTGGCCAGATTATGCTGATTGATTTAAGTGAGGGACCAATAGTGGAAGAATCTGAAACGTTGGGGATAGAATCTAAACTTTTTTTTTACAGGGACTAAAACCGAAATTCGCTCATTTTATAGGGACCAAAAGAGGTATTAATCCAAAAATTAAAGCTCGGTGGTGAGTCTAAATTTGTGAGTCAATGCTAATCAATAGCTCGATCTCCTAAAATCACCGCGACATTATCATAAGCATAAAGTCATTTGTAAGCTAACAAGTCATACATATTTCATCATTTCACCAAAGTTCGTCTATATTTTCCAAAGTCCTACTATTTTCACATTTTTACCAAAACCAAGTTACATGACCTTATACTTCTTTATCAATCTTACATGCTTCGTCTATGTTCATTAGCACAGTAGTCCAAGCATAACATCATTATTTCATCAAAATCAAGAGTTCAACATCATGTGCAAATCAAATATTCACATCTTTAATTTACACATTATCTTCACATCATTATATACACTTTATTAGATATCACAACTTCATGATTACATATTCATTTATTTACTAAAAAGACTTCCCTAAACTCAATATTAATTTTGAGGATGTTTCATGCTTCATTGAAAAAGTTATGATAAAGTTTCATGAAAAATGCAACTTAATCTACGTGTAGTAATTTGACCATAAATCAAATTCTCGAAGTGATAATGGAGTCAAACTAAAGCCACAAGAAAGCTAACATCCATATCTGCAACTTTCGTGTTTACAAATAAGGCTGAACCGATTCACATATTATAGAATCAATTCAAACAATTCGGAGAAAAATATTGATACTTTTCAAAAATGTCTGACTCGATTCAATACTGCCCAGATGCAGATTGATATGATTATTCAAACTTTCTTGAATCGACTCAATAGCTTGGAAAACATATTTTTAACCTTGGTTTCATCCTCAAATCATCTAAAAAATCCATATTTTGATCCCCAACATACGCAAAACGATTAAAATCATTTTCCAAGGTTCAAATACACCATTAAGGCTCTTTTCACAACAACAAAAAACAACTTATACTTTAATTCACTTAGTTCATCAAAGTTCCAAGAACAAGAATTTAGTTTGACCAAACACAACTTTAAGCATTATCAACGATTTAATTAAATTAATTTCTTATACCAAATCACATAGCAAGAACATAAATTCATATCATTCAACAACAACAATCATGATTTCCATCAAATTAACCTAGAAACACATAGTTATCAACTTAATATAATCAAACATTGAATTTCATGCAACAACAAGATTCTACTACTTTTCACATACCCAAAATTATCACCTTAATTAGAGCATGAAAATCAACTTAAATAATTATTATTTTCATAATTCCACAAGAACAAACATGACCAAAATGTCATAAAAGTGATTATAACTTATTATGAGAATATAATCTTTCTCCCTACCTCAAACTCCAAAAAGCTTAAGCTAGAGTTTCAATCTCCTCTTCTAACTTGCTTGCTAGCTTGCTCTCTCTCTCTCTCTTGCTCCTCTTGAATCTCGTTCTTCTTTCTTTCTCTTCTATCTATCTCTCTATCTAGCCACCTTTTGGTAAAACTTATGAAATGAATGCACAACCCTAATTCACCACTAGTGCTATCCTTATATAGTCTCACTAATAGGTTAGGTTTCCCTCTCTCTTAATGAGCCTAGTAACGTTTCTTCACTCATTAAAATGTTACTACAAAATTACTTCATAAAACCTCTTTCTGAATACTCATACACCACTATCTTAATTAATTGCCCCAAGTTACTACTAGCTCCACTAAAATAACTCACCACACCAAAATTATTAAAATATCCTTTAGTTCTAAGATTACTAAAATACCCTCACTCATCAAATGACCAAGATGCCCTTAGTCCTAAAATGACTAAAATACACTTCTCATCTAAAAATCCACTAAACCCGAATCAAACACACAAACAAACAATTAAACATATGTAATAAATAAATAAATAAATAAATAATCCTAGCAAAAAACAAGATGTTACAATAAATACCCTTCAAACCTTCATAATTTCTCACACCATCATCTCATACTCTCTCCTCCTCTTCCTTTTACAACAATGTGTTTTCATCGTTGGCCTTTCATAAAAAAAAAGCTACTTTGAAAATTCAGAGATTGTATGAACTGTCAATGGAGACGGGGACACACTGAAAAGAAACGCGGTCTGTCTGGGTGTGAGGTTGGATTGTTTGGGTGCAAGGATGACCATCAAGGTCTCTTCGCCCTATAAAGGAAACAAACCTTACCCCAACCCCTCCCCATCATCCTTTTGTCCTTCCCCCTACTGTTTCCCCCTCCCTTTTCTTGCACCACAGGTTGAGCTTTGGATTTTTAATAGGTTAGCATTTGGTTCAAATATTTTATGTAAAAAGCTTTAAACTTAAGCTTTATTTTTTTTTTTAAATGTACTGATATATTAATAAAATAAGATTTTGTTTGTATCATTTTGTTCTTTTTAATTTTGTTTATATTTATATTTATTTTATGTTTTTATCATTTATATTTATGTCATCAAAATAATATACGCCACTGATTTTTTAAAAATCTGGGTGAAGCATATATCGGATATATATTTTGAAAAACCTAGTAATTTATTTTGGATTATATATTCTGAACAAATGGTAATTTTGAAGACGCGTAACAAACTGTTAGGATGGGAAAAGTAATATAAAAAAGAAAACTTATTTCATATTTCCAATTTTGAAGAGAATTCGTCATTTAATATTTCCAATTATTTCTTTTTGTCTTAACTTTTGGGTTCGTTACCTATCAAACTTAATCAATAGAAATATGGTAAAAACTCGAATACCTCTCTAATTTATAGTTTGGTATGTGTCTATCATCAAATTATTGAATTCTATTTCATATTTTTATATTAATTTATTTGACAAAAAATTTAAATTTTTAATAATTTTTGTCTATAGAACATGGGCACTTAAAAATATATTTCATTTTATACTTGTCATATTCCTTTTGTATCATCCCATTACTTTGCATACTATTCCTATTAATAATAGTAGAAACCCATTTTAACTTTACTCAATTTCAGTATATGATAGTGGTTAATATTTTATTCGATGATTTACATTATTGGCGTTGCTAGTGTAGGAATAATTAAGAAATAAAATAAGAGCCTTGAGAGTAAGACTAGGTTACACCTTTTATATTATTTTCTTATTGCATGGCTTCTTTTGCTTATTCTACTAATATGAGCAATTTATAATTTTAAGAGAGTCACCATCATTAAGGGTAGACTGAGCGGAGTAGATACTGTTGCGTGTGGATTGAAATTTTTGCTAGAGAGTAAAATGCATAAGGTAAAGGCACTGGTTTTGACTATGGTTTAGATGAAAACAATAGTTATGTTATTGAATTTGACATGCTTCTTGAATTCAATGGATGTGTGAAGAGATTAATTATATTGTCTAAATTTTATGATGAGATTAATTGTATTCTTTAATTTTCGTGTTGATGCGTGGAATTGAGAATTTGATTGATTCAAAGTGACTCATCTTTGATGTCGATGTCTTATGAAATTTTGTTAATTATGAAGTTATAGTGATTTTGGGAATTGATAAATTATGTGGTTTCAGAGTATAAAACTTTGAAGATTTAACAAAGGAATACATTGCATACATAGAATGTAATTGTCAATTGGGCGATGATCGTACCTGATCAGAAGGTGGTTGACGGTGCTGGATTGAATGTGGTGGTTCACGGTGGTAGTTTGTACTTTCGGTGAGCATTGGACCGAATGAGGATGTGTACCTGCAGACACTCCGACGCTCAAGTCAGTAGAGTTCAGAATGGGGGTTTGAGAATGTGAGAGATTTTACCTTAGAGGCTGCGAGAGCCTCCTATTTATAGATGTAGGTGAATGCAGAGTCGTTGTAATGACACACGTGTGACCGGCGGTTACGAAATCATAAGAAGTGTAACCGCCGATGAGATATTCGCGGGAACGTGGGAAAAGAGACGTTACTGTTTGTCTAAGTTTTCGTTAGGAATTATTATTGAAAAAAAAAGTCCTATTTTTCTAAAAGGAAAAAATCGATGTAGTGTTATGGATAAAAAATCCGGAATGTTATTTTCTAAAAAGAAGAATTAGACGTAATGTTACAGATCAAAAATCTGGGACGTTACACCTTTCTTCTTTATTCTTTTCGTGAATACTCTATCTGTCTCAAAACATGTGTCCTTTTTTATTAATTTTCTTTGTATTAAAATATTGTCTCTTTTAAAATACCAATACAAATTTATTATTATTTTTCTCACTAAGACACCTTATTTATTGCATTTCAATCATATATAACTATTCTAATAACTGTAATTAATAAGAATATTTTAGTAAATGACACGTACTCCATTAGTCCTAGTATATAAACACCCATTAGACTTAAAATTTGTCTCTACACATAAGCCCCCTTTAGAATTACCAGATGCATTTATTAACTTTCTCTTAAATTTACCCTTAATTAATACTACTATCTTCTCTTGAAAAATGAAAAATCAAATTTAATACATATACAAATAAAAGATAATTAGGTAATATTAACACACAATAGATACATTAATTGTACTCACAACTTTTCTTAAGAAATGTGAAAAGGGCAAAAGGGGTTTGCATATAAAGACGGAAGAAGTATTATTTTGGCTAAAGTGCATTTTTCACCCCTTAAGTTTTAAAAAGTTGCGATTTTGGCCCCCTATGAAAAAAAAATGACAAAAGTGACCCCATGTGTTAGGAAATTATGCTCTTTTGACCCCCCCTAACATAAGGGAAATATGATCTTTTGACGTCTTATCTTCTCAAAAAGTTGCGATTATGACCATTTTTTGGGACATGTGGCGTCTTCTCAGTAATTTTGGGACGAAATGGGCCAAAATTGTAATTCTTTTTAATATGGGGCCAAAATCGCAACATTTTGAAACTTAGGGGTCGAAAAGTGCAATTTAGCCTATTATTTTACCAATGAAATCAACACTACTCCTTCTGGTCCTTTTTATAAAAACAAAAAACATAAATCATCAAGACCAAGGAAATACATTTTTTTTTTTGAGAGAGAAACCAATGAAGTACATTGAAAGTGACTATTTTTATTTAATACTCCTATACATTTACATTTCTTCCAAGAATACCCTTAAATTAATTACTCTTGATTTCATCAACTTACTTAATTTTAATACTATTTCTCATAATAAATAAAGGTACAAATGAAATTTAATTTCCAATACACTTGAAAATTGTTCAATGTTTCTTATAACAAAAACCAAAAAATAATCATTTTTAATTCTTTTAAAAAGAACCGGAGAACCGGAGGGAGTATTAAATTTATAAATGATATGGCTGGACAATAATAAATATTTCGTAAATTAGATCATATGACATGATATGGGTTGGGGGAGCACAGAACAATAAGTGGGTCACATAATTTAATTTAATTTAATTTGTTGGGTCTACTGCATAGTAAAAAATTTCTATTTAAGTCATGGTTTCATATACAATCATATTCCAAAACTTTTCCTTATTTGTTGGGTCTGCTATTTCTTTCTTTCTATTATTGTGTATTTAGTTTCTTTTTCTACAAAATGGTGCTTGCTGGTAAACTTATCACTGAACTTGGGATCAAATCACCCGGGGAGAAGTTCTTCAAACTATTTGCAGCAGAACTCCACGAAGTGCACAAAGTTTGTGAAAGAGTTCATCATGCCAAGCTTCATGAAGGTGAAGATTGGCATCACAATGATTCGGTTAAACATTGGACTTATGTCATAGGTAATAATAATTGTGTTTCTAATTCAATTGATCTGATAACTAGATCATCAGCTTGATTCATTTGAAAAAGTTTTCATCTTTAAATTTTTTATTTTTAATATTTTATAATGATGACTTAATTTATAATATTCAAAAAGGGGAGAGGTATAACGTCCCTAGAGAAGATATAATTAATTTATAATCACTTAATTTAAACTCACTTAATTTAGCACGTTATGAAGTCCGAAGTTTAACCCATCAGACTTCGGACAAACTCTCTTTATATTGACTTAATTTAGCACATTAAGAAGTCCCAAGTTTAACCCATCAGAGTCAGACAAACTTTCTGGGCTTAGAACGTATAATCACTTCATTTATACTTCCTCTATCTTAAATTATATGACATTTTAAACATTTCATACGTATTAAGAACTATAATAATTAAATATTATGAATTATTTTACAAAATTGTTCTTAATAATGATATGGAAAAGATAAATTAAAGAATTGAAAGAAGAAGGAGTAATAGTTAAGGGTTTGTTAAAAAAAAAAGTTAAGGATATAATAGAAAAAATAATATTGTTTCATTGATATTGTAGAGCTACGTATAATTTGGGACAAATTTTTTTTCCAAAGCGACATATAATTTGGAAAGGAGAGAGTAGTAAATAAGTTAAGATACGAGTTAGCTATAATATTTTATAATACTTTAATAAAAATAATAAGAGTCCATTATAGGTGCACCATATTTTTTGTGCATCTCTTCCATCCGTTTTGCAGTCTTTTTACGACCCTTTTGCTTTTAGTTTATATGCACTCCCAGGTTCACCTTGTTAAGGAGGACTTGCTTGTTCAATAAAATTTGATGATTTAGAAGAAGAAGAAGAAGAAAAAGTAGGAATGTTAAATATTTGAAATACGGAAAATTAAATAAAAAATAATAGAACAAGAAAAACTATTATTAGTAACGACGTCTTTTGTTTGTATGCTCCGAATTATTATCGGTCTCTGCTTGTGTTGAACAGTGATCTGGTTATCAAATAAAATTTGATGTTAAAAAAAAAATCTAACGACGTTTTTTATTTTTAAGAAGTTATTAATAACGATGATACTTCAATTCAATGCTTTGAATTGGATATGCTTGGGAGTTTAGGCGTATGTTGAAGGGTTGTCTTGATGTACTCTAAAATTGCAATAAATTTGCAATTTAATTTCATTGCTCTTGCCCGGGTACAACTTGGGTTGAATTTAGGGTGTTCAAATTCAAACTGATCCAAATTAACCCGCATATATTTAGATCAGATCGGTTCAGATTTATTAAGAATAATTATCAAATCTGAACCGAACTGCATGAGATTTTTTATTACGGTTTGAATGACATTTTACTTCAAAACTGATCTAAATCGCACCGCAAACACCCTTACTTGAGTTTGAGTAGTTTCAATATATTTTTACCAATTAAAAAAAAAACAAAAAAACAGTGACAAAAATAGTCATTTTACGATTATATTAAGCGAGATTTAAACTCCATTCCTTCAAGTTATAAAATCACACTATTATCATCAATAACGTCACAATCCGAGACAAAAATATGCATCCATATAATTAAAAATAATAAAATAATTTATTTTTGTAAATAATGCATCCTTATCAATATCTTTTTCGATACTTTACTCCGCTCCTAATTACACCATAAGACTATTTAAAAAAAAAAAATTGTCCTTAAATATAAGAGCATATACAAATTTTTAAATGTATTTATTATTCCTTTTCTCAATATACACCCCTTTTTAGTACAACCAATTTGTCTTTGGTTTATGAAAAGTTAACATTGCATATATATTTAAGGGTTAAATAAGTTTTTCGTCCCTATAAATATAACGAATTTTGATTTTAATCCCTATAAAATTAAACTGAATGTTTTCATCCTCACAAAATTTTTTATTTTGTTTTTGGTCCTTAATGGATATAATTTTAACGTGTTTTTGACATTTTTTTGAACATAATATGAATATATAAATGTCGAATATAATAAACGGACATAACATGGATATAATTTGAACATAAAAGAGTTATAATTTTGCCATTTATATGAACATAAAATGGTCATTAAAGACGAAAAACAAAATATTTTTTTTTTTTTAGGATGAAAACATTCAGTTTAATTTTTTAAGGACTAAAATTAAAATTCGCTATATTTATAAGGACGAAAAACTTATTTAACCCTATATTTAATTAAGTGTAACCTAGTAATAGTCACACATATTTGAAGTTCACTTTATTATTTTAACAACTTTTCTTAATACATGTGATTTTTATAAAATACTTTTATAAAAAGTTAACGAGGGTCTTGACAAAAAAAAAAATTTAACAAAGGAGT
>Ga0228710_1005863_pt1 | contig 18903 bp, 12 predicted proteins | sample MedpolnodulmetaG_FD_177995 | JGI IMG/M metagenome (GOLD analysis project Ga0228710, IMG submission 177995) | Root nodule microbial communities from Medicago polymorpha collected in Santa Monica, California, United States - pink nodules | ecosystem: Host-associated > Plants > Roots > Nodule...
CCCCCCTCTTCGTAGCCAACAACCGACCACCCATTTATCGACGTTACTCCGCTCGCCATACACATCGATCATAAGAAATAATATCATTTCTCGTCGATCATTTGTTCCCTCTGTCGCTCACTGTTATTGGAGGACACCTTGTTGAACCTGTAATTTCATTGTTATCTTCTCTTTATTTATGGTATGTCATCTATTCTTTTAGCATACCTAGTTTATGCTTCTAATACGAAAAATCATAAAATTATATTGAAACCCTAATTCTCTTTTCACTGCATTCTGAAAATTTGATTCAATTTGGTGTTAATTTTTATTGTTGGCGTATGTTTAATTCGATATCAGTTTTGATTTTGATGTAGTAAATCATAAAAACCAACTTCAATTTGGAACCCTAATTCTCCTCGCTATTTAATCTGAAACTTAGGTCAATTTATTGTTTTAATCGTTAAAATTCATTCTATTAGTCTCTATATTGATTTAATTATCTTTGTCTTACATTGACTTTATTTTAAAAACTGGGACAAATTTGGAGTATAAGCTTAAATCTCAATTTGTATTATTTTTTTCACTTCAAAGTTGAATCACATTGAATTATCTAGATAGTTGGAGTTGTTGTTATTGTCGTATTAATTAATTTATTTTTGCTATGTTTTGGTATAACCAATCTGTCAAAGTTATTAGGGGTCTTGATTGCCATGTGCATTTGTTTTCAACACCTATCATCCTCCTGCGTTGTATCAAGACCCCTAATGACTTGTTAAAGATTATTTATTACATAAGTCTAGAGAATTATCAGACAAAGAGTAATAAATAAATCAGACAGAATTATCAATTACATAAAGCAGGGTTTTAGATGAATTTATAAGAAACTAAGATTCACACCAAATACTTATTTTTTTCTCTCAGTGGAAGGACAACCTGAAATGGTACAACATATTCCAACAGAAGAAATGATTGAGGTGGAACGTTACGATGGTATGATTTTTCCATTTAACTCCTTGACCCTTTTTGCATCATAATAACATTTAACCACATTTTATTTATCATTTGTTTTTATTGTTCTTTTAAAACGAGCGTTTCATTGTTATGCCATCAACATGAGTGTTATTTTCTATTTAAAAACCATCAACATCAGTGGTTGTATTAACTGGTTGGATCTAATAAATGTAACTGCACTCTTTGAAGGTTGTTGGTATGACTGATAATTTCTATATGTCTCAAGTGCATAGGTTGTCTAAAATTATCAAGTTATATTGCTTGAAAGAATGACTACTGCTATATAAACATGGCAACAATTATTTATGAGTTATTTGAGACTCAATTATGTATGTCATACATAAAATGCAAAAAATATTTCTACATCCTATATATATATCATTTTGTACGTGTCTTAACATCTACAAAATTCATTTAATGAATTTGTGACTCCATACGACAATCAATAGTAACAATATACCATAACATCTTATACTATAGTTAGGGCTTTAGAATGACATCATAATATTAGAGCAGAGGCTGGCATGGCCAACCCTTAGTAGTTAAATAGGAGACAACCGTCGCCCATGCAAAAAGCAAAGGTGGTTACAACCGACTTGTAGGGGGTGTGTTACAAGCGTCACATCTTTGGGATCTGCAACACATCGTATTTCATAGATATTTTTTATTGGTGTATCTGCAAACAATCAGTTCAAAATTCAATTTCTTAGTTGAGATTTTCGTTTTTTTTAGCGTTTTAAAAGTTCATAACTAATCATTTTGTAATATTTTGAAACGTTTAAAGTTTATTACTTTATAATACTTAGCAACATCTATTCTTACATCACAAGTTCATTAAATTGATTCCTGTACGTGTCTTATAAACGATGATAAAAGTAATTATAATTTAATATAAAACCTTGCACATTATACATATTTGTTATTTATAAATCTAAATGGAAAATAGAAATATTTGTCAATCGCACACACATATATATAAAGAAAAATAATATTTATACAGTCATTTTTTGATAATTTTCTATCTCTTACTTAGATTATGTTTTTACTTTTTCTCTCTGTTTATCTAGTTTTTGTGTCAATACCTCAATTTCTTTTTTAATCTATGGCTGTCCTATAAGTTGTCATACAAACGACTGCTTAAATAACAAAACTCATATAAAAAACACGTAACACGTTAACACCATTTAGATTTTTTTATCTTGAATCAACGCCATTTGAGTTATTAATGCGATCTCTGTCATTTTCTAATATTTTGACATGTTTTAGCCATTCACTTTGTAAATTTAACAATAACCATTCCGATATTTGTATCATTATTTTTTATCATGAATCTTTCTTCTTGTTATTTCTCATTGCAACTAACACTGCATACAAGCTCTGACGAACAACCTGTACTTCGAAGCCCTATCACGTGCAGGTGCTAAGCACGTGTATACGTGTATGTTGTTAGTTTTTTGTTTCGGAGTGGATGTATTGTTAGCCAACCCAACCATAAAAACATAATTTTCACATTAACAAATGTTCTTATAGCATTAATAAGTATTAAAAAAAGAAACTATTGTTAAATTTTACATAGGAATTTTAAGTTAAATACATAATTTTAAAGATAAAATATCAAAATACACTAAAAACACTTGTTAGCGTTTTTTTTAAGATAAAATATCTAAATGCGATAAGGGCATTTGTTCGCCTTTGTTTTGTTGTAATAAAAGATGGGGCGATTAATATTTAATAAGTAGAAAAGAGTGCAAGACGGCGTCGTGTGTGAAATAGTTAAACAACGATTCTTAGAGCGCGCTCACTCTTTCTCTCCCTCCCTCACTCGATTACAAGTTACAACCACCGCAAAATTTCGGAACCCAAAATCGAACCCTAAATTGCTGAAACTTTAGCGGCGATTCGCAACACTGCGAATACTCGTGACTCTGAACCTCCAATTATGGTACGTTAATGCTTCTACCTTCTTGCATTCCTCTTCTTTTTCCTCACGAATTTTTGAATGAATTTTTCATTCTGATCGATTTTGGTTTGTTTCAGTTCTCAATTGCAGCTATCAATGATACCGATTCTAAATGTCACTGGGAACCACTTGCTCCTACCAAAGAAGCTCAGGTACGTTTCCAACTCCAAATCATTTTCTCAGTTAACCGTTTTGTACAGCTTAGGTTATAAAAGTTATGATTATTTATGCCCTAATTTGCTTAATCTTCATGCATGTTTTGATCGAGCGTTTTTTAGAGGGTCCAAACTTAATATTGTGTTTTTTATTTTCTTTCAGGAATTTCATCTTTCTCAGACTTATCATGAAGGACTTGTCAAGTTACAAGCAAAAGAATATGAAAAAGCTCGCGAGTTATTAGAATCTGTGCTTAAAGATCCTCTTATTGCTAATGCTCAGGTGGATCGAGGTGCCGCTGACAGTCATCTTTTGCAGCTCAGGTTTCAATCTCTCCTTTTTTTGTGCTCATATATGGCGCTGTTTAGGGGAAATGTATATACACATTCATTGTTTCCGTTCTTCTATGTGCACAAGCTGTTGCTGTTCTTGCAATGCTTTGGATTAGTGATCAGATTTGGTGTTGTTTAGGCCAATTCAGTATCTTCTTGGCATTGTAGTATGCTTAATGGATAGGATTAATTAGCATTTTGTTCAATGTTGTCAGTCACAGATCAGGAAAATAACGGTCTGTTCAAATTCAGCTATGTTACAGTGCTATAGCACCGCTATTTGACAACACCGATTTTGTTATAGGTGTTTTATATAACCTGTCCAGGTGGATTTGTTAGTGTTAGAATATACGAAAGTAGACGAGAATATCGAGATTTACAGTAGAGTATTGTAGTTTATTTCGTAAGATTAGTTTTTAATTTTAGAACATCTTACATTATCTCCTAAAATTAGTTTCCAGATTATTTAGTCATTACCTTGATTTTGTTTCCTGGTTTTCCTATTTATTTAGGATTAGGAGTCTTTTAGGTAAGGGTTAGTGTTTAGCAGTGTTATCAATTGCGGAGGGAGGACCATGGTGGAAAGCCATAATTCCACCAATAGCACCGCCATCATTCACAAATTGCCCATGGTGGTTGTAAAAAAATCCACCACCACAATCCAAATCATTGTCATATTGTATGTTACATTATTATTTCTCTTATGCTTCTTTTATCTGAAATCTATAAGTTCACCATTCTAAGATACCTACTTATATTCTAACAGTTGGTTTAGAGTACTTATTGATAATTCACTGTTCACTTAAATATGCGTGTGTCTGTGTGTGTATCGGTGTAACTTACAGAGGTTTCTACAGATTTTTGGCATTGAAAAACCTTGCCGCCGTTTTTCTTCAGCAAGGTTCTACTCATTACGAGAATGCTCTACATTGTTATCTTCAAGCTGTGGAGATTGATTCTAAAGATTCCGTTGTCTGGAACAAGTTGGGAACATTGTCATGTTCAATGGGCTCGCTGAGCATTTCACGTTGGGCATTTGAGCAAGGCCTCTCGTGCAGCCCTAATAACTGTAAGCACCTAATAGTTTAAACATTTCCTTTTTTAGTGGGTACTTAATGATGCGCTCATTAGTATTTCTTTTCTGTGAGATTCACTTTTCTGTTTTCATCTCTGGGTTAAATTCCTTCATATTTCCAATTTAGTGTCTTTTGAACTGTCTATCTACGTCATCTTGCTTCTATGAGCTCGTTTGTTGGGTAAAACTGAAGAATGACATCCACAACCTACAATTGCATTTTGGACCCTAGAATTTTTTGTATCATCAGCAACAAAAACGAAATTAAAATCTATAGCAGTGTGAAAAGCCATTCCGCCAATTGTAATAATTTGTTACTTCTCACTGAATGAACATTCAGCCAAGGTTCGTTCTGGTATATTTATACTTGGCGTTTTACAAACATGTTCATATTCATTGCATTTAATTATTTTTTAAATTAAAATGGGGTATCGTGAAGATTGATGATATGCAAGTTTTACCCCTATAAGCCTTGAGTATTGTGGCCCAAGGTCGAAATTTGTTTGCATATTATCTAGACAAAATTAGTTCTTTCAAAATTATTTGGATGATCATTTCCAACAATAAAGTTCATCCTTTGAAAGTTGTTTTCATAATGTATTTTATTCAACGGTAATTATATTTGTGCGGGTTTGTCTAACATGTGCAATATTGCACATATTAAAACAACTAAAAGCAGCAAGAAAAACAACAATTATTTATTAAAATGTTATATATTTAATACAAAATGTATAAGTTCCAATGCAAAGTTACTATTTGAAACTTCTTAACATGTGCAAATTTGCACATGATAGAAAAACCCTATTTGTGCATATGTGATTTTCTACCCTTGATGCGTATCTGCAGGGAATTGCATGGAAAAACTTTTGGAAGTTCTTATCGCAATTGGCGATGAAGTTGCTTGCCTTTCTGTTGCTGAGTTGATTTTGAGGCACTGGCCGTCACATTCTCGCGCTATGCATGTTAGAAATACCATTGAAGAATCGGAACCATTGCCATTTGCTCCCAGAGGCATAGACAAATTGGAACCAAAACATGTGCGGCTCAAATTTCCTGACAAGAGAAAAGCTAGTAATGAGAATCTAGACGAGGATGTTGCATTTAAAAAGCTGAAGCAAAACAAAGATCTAGACCTAACCGAAGCTTCATGGGTGGCTCTTGCTGATGCACTGTTGGAGATCTTATTGCCTTCAAACCTGCAGATTTCTGAAGTAGAACTTAAAAAAACGTGCAATTCGCCGGACATTAGGCTAAGAATAAACTTACCTTGTAGTTCAGAAGCTGCTGTGAACGTGGAAGTGAAAGGATTAAGTGGTGACAATAGTGCTTTTGGTGATGGTAATGTAGGACCAGAAAGTGATTTTAAAGAGAAAGAAGCAAATACCCAAGAAGAACAACCACATGAAAGGCGAAGTTCTCGACTTGAAAGGCTTCGCAGTCGTAAACCAGGGAAAGATGATGAATCAAACTCTTGTGGCAAGGACCCAGCCAAGGTTGTCATTCGGTGTCTAGAACCTTTCATTTCTGGTGGATTGGGTGATCAAGAAACTGTTGACAGTGATACCATGACACTATCTTCTGCAAGAAATTCTGAATATGATAATGTTTCTGCATTTTTGAGACAAACTTCAAATAATTATGGTGCTTACCATATGGGGCACTTGCTGTTAGAAGAGGTTTCGAGACAAGGCCTCCCATTTCAGGATGCTTTTGTCAAATTTCTGGAGCTGGAAAAGTTGACAAGGCATTGGGGGAAGGATAGAACTGCTGAGTGTAATATTTTTCTTGCTGAGCTGTATTATGATTTTGGCCTATGCTCCGTCACTGGTTCTAAACAACTAGAATGGATGTCAGAGGCATCTTATCATCTTTGCAAGATTGTAGAGTCTGTAGCTCTTGATTATCCTTTTCAATTGACTAGTGCCTTGAATGAAGGTTGCAATTTAATGGACGGTTTCCAAGAGACTAGGGGTACATCAATGCATACCTCCACCGAGAATATTTCAGATTTGGACAACTCACTTTTGATGAAAAACAGTTCATTCTGGTCTCGATTTTACTGGATTAGTGGGAGACTGTCTATTTTTGAAGGCAACAAGGCAAAAGCTTGTGAAGAATTTTGTATTGCTTTGTCACTTTTGGCAAAAAGGGAAAAAATGGAACATTCTCCAGGTTCAGTCCCCCGACCACACTGCAAGGACGTAAAAGAGATAAACATTGATAGAGTTCTTTACGAAGTTAATATATTGAAGGTCAATTTTTTGATGGAAAAGTCTGTCAGTAGGATGATGGAACAAGAAAAGTATTTGGACTGTGTATCTCTACTTTCTCCACTTCTGCTCTCCACAGAGGATGTCTACTTCAATTCATTTTCTTTATGCATGGCAGATAAAAAAGATGAAAAAATAACTTCCATCGAGCTCAGGGCTCTAGATGTTCTAATTGAAGCATGCCAGAAGACAAGGCCAATGGATGTAGATATGTATTTCAATTGTCATTACAGAAAACTGAAAATACTTATGGCATTGATGGGTTTGAATACAAGTATTACATCATGTAAATCTTCTGATCAAACACTTGGTTTCAGTGCACCTTCTAATTTGGATGTTGACTCAAATGAAAGCTCTAGCAAGCACTGTAGTCACTTGGCTGCTGAGGAAGTGAAGGCACTCTCTGACTGTATATCGCAAGTGAAGAAAGTTATTGATCATTTTGGAGATTCCGTGAGTAAATATCATTGAACATAGTTTTGGATTCTAAGCTGTCTGATCCTGAGGTGTATTTCTTTAAAATCACTTTTCTGTTAATCCATGTAGTCCATGAACTATACATGTCCTTAATTCTACTTCCTGTGCACAATTCAAATGATTCCATTAATTAAAACATACCTACAGCATGCCTCCTTAAATTGGTAAAATAAGTCTCTTGTTGCATGTAAACCCCCCCTGCTTTACTGGTGTTTGCTTATTGATTTTGGGCCGGAAAGATTTCTTGAAGAATTCAAACAGATTGACAGGCTAGACTTAAGTGATGCAGTATTTTAGGCTTTTTTTTATTTCTTTCCAATTTTTAGAGGGGTAGGTGTTTCGTCTGAGTTTCTTTTTCTATGAATCTAGAAAAAGAAAAAAACCAACAGTACCATATTTGCATTTGGAGCTTTGTTCTCCTATCTTGTTTTCCCCACATTCTCTTTATATTAGCAAACAATTGTCTGATGTCTTTGATATGGATATATTACTGCAATCTTTTGCTATTTCATCAAATGGGAAAGTCTTTTGAACTTAAGCTTAGTCTGAAGGATTATCCAATATCGATATTAATTTTTATTTTGAACCTGGTTTAGTAGGAATGAAAACCCATTTATTTGATCTTTAAAGAGAAATTTACAGACCTTTGTCTGTACAACAGTATTCAATAGGACTTGCAAATTGTATGTTGCTGATTTGTAGTCCCCGGAGATCTTTCCCCTGATATGGATGTTACGTGCAGCTTGAATTTGGAGACAGTGGCCCAATTATTTTGTCACTGGCTACTTTTCAATGAAATAAATTGTATATTGGGTCAATCTTGAGTGTGCAATTTCAATTTGCATGGCAATAATTCTTTACAGATCACTTTATTGATTTTGAATGGAATAAGAACTTTGGTATCGGGGCAATAAGCAGTTTTTACTGTCCAATTCTGTAATTGGGCAGAGTGGATTGCTCTGATTTTTAAGGACCTTTGATTGCCGCCAGATATGCTTTGTTAGTTGTGTTTATGTCCTCTCTATTGTATTACTCGTGACTGTTTGAACTGAATTTCCATTTCTGATATATGGAGAAGCTGCGCATCTCTGCTGCATTCTTGATTTTCTCTTTCTGTGTTACTTTCTTCTACAGAGTGTCTCATATTATCCTCTCAATTATATTTCCATCCCTTTGTCATAAACTTTATTTTTTATTGAAAAGTAGAACAGCTGTTGTCAGCGAGATTACTAATCCAAGTTAATGTTACATGGTTTTGTGGACAACACCGTCTGTTTCCTCACCATTTTACTGTAGAATGTCCTTTGTCATGAAAGCATTTGTGTTCATACATTTGCAGGATGGCCTCACAGTTCCAACAAGCAGCCTTTGTCAAATGCAATCTCTGCTACTGTTAATCATGAGCTACGTCGCGAATGTACTTGTCTGCAACAAAACCTCGGCACAAGTAATCTCCGATCAAGTGGAAAGTAGCTGTTTTGTTGATGCAGCCATTGTTTTCTGCAAACTCCAGCATCTTAGCGGAACCACACCTATCAAAACTCAAGTTAGCTATCTCCTTCGTGATATAATTTTACATTGAATGATGGCTCTTTTTATTCATTTTTTTAATTGGAAACCTCTGCCACTCTTTCCTGAATTCCCAACTCAGGTTGATTTAATTGCTGCAACACATGACATGCTTGCTGAATATGGGCTTTGCTGTGTCGGTGAAGGTGGCAAAGGTGGAGAAGGAACATTTCTTAGATTTGCAATAAAGCATCTCTTGGCCTTGGATATGAAGTTTAAATCCATCTTTAACCTTAAAAATAAAGAATCAGTGCGATGCGAAGAAGCGTCCAAAAACAGTACTGTCAATGTAACTATGGAAGATTCAAAATCTGATACATTAGATATCCGGATGGATTGGACCAGAATTGATGAAATTACCTCTGTCAAAAAGGATGTTTCCGAAGGAATATCTAAAGGCATTTCATGTTGCAAAGTTCAGAATAAAGACAGTAAGGAAGAAGAGTCTGAAAATCACGTGAGTGCTGGGACTGACTGTCAGTTAGTTAAGGGTGAAAATTCATGCAATCAATTGATTGGATGTGTAAATGAACTTTCAGAAGATGAAAGGGAAGAACTTGAGTCTATCATTGACAGTGCATTAGATCAGTGCTTTTTCTGTTTATATGGATTAAACCTAAGGTCTGATTCATCCTATGAAGATGATCTAGTGATGCACAAAAATTCAAGCCGGGGAGATTATCAGACCAAGGAACAGTGTGCTGATGTTTTCAAGTATGTTCTTCCTTATGCAAAGGAATCTTCTGTGAGTACTCTCTATCTTTAATTTGTATATAATAGCTTGTTTACACAATGTGATGCCAAAATTGCAATTTTTTTATTTTTTTTTGCTAAACATTTTTATGTCTCTTAGAAAACTGGACTGGTCAAGCTCCGTAGAGTTTTAAGAGCCATCAGGAAACACTTTCTTCAGCCACCAGAGGACCTCTTGACAGGAAATCCAATTGATAAGTTCCTAGATGATCCTAATCTATGTGAAGATAAACTATCAGAGGAGGCTGGGTCTGAAGGATTTCTTGAAACGATAACTAAGACCATGTTTCCTGATGTGGGAGGTCTTGGACAGTATAACACAACACTGTTGAGGAGGTATACATTTACACCGTACTGTTTTTTCTTTCACACACACACACACATATGCTATTCTTAACTTGTTTCCTATGAATCATATTTAATGGCTACTATATATCCATGATATTCCTTGTTTTTATCTTCTTAGGTTTATCTCAGTTTTTTGACTTTCAGGTCTGAGCCATACTTGGATGTCTACTGTAACTTGTATCATTTCTTGGCTCTGTCCGAGGAAATGAGTGCAACAGATAAATGGCCTGGATTTGTGCTGACCAAGGAAGGGGAAGAATTTGTTGAGCAAAATGCTAAGCTCTTCAAATATGATCTCATGTACAATCCTCTGCGCTTTGAAAGCTGGCAGCGACTTGGAAATATTTACGATGAGGTAAGTTTAAATGCAATTTGGCTTATTAAAACCTTGATTCTTCGGAATTTTCATATGAACAACGTCGTCTTGATATCTTTAAACCTGTTAAATATTACAAAATTTCATATATGTTTCTTGGTTGCTCCGAGCCAGGAAGTAGATTTGTTACTTAACGATGGTAGCAAGCACATTAACGTAGTAGGATGGAGGAAGAATCCTACTTTATCCGAGAGAGTGGAAACAAGCCGAAGAAGGAGTAGACGGTGCCTACTAATGAGTTTAGCTTTGGCAAAGACATCTGCTCAGCAGGTTTCACCATGCACTGCATATATTCACTCTCTTTAAATTTTTCTTTTCTTGGATGAGAATAGTCAGTATCCTCTTCTTGTTTACTTAGGTTCAATCAATATAAGAATTTAACTATAAAAGAATAGAATATTGTTTATACCCCTAAACATTCCATCCAAATGTTATCTGCACTTAACTTTCGTTTACTCAAAATGTCGGACAATATTTAAGGTCAAAAAAATGTGCAATAAAAATACACCTTCATGCTGTAATGTCCAAAGCTCAAAATGTTATGGATTTGCAACTTTATATACTTACAATGCTCACTTGAATAAATAAACTCTTGGAACTTTTTAGATTTTGGTTGTCTTTGTCCAGGTAAACATATTGATTCTGTATCCTTTTAAAAAAAACACGATTCTGTATTTAACTTGTGTGTGTATTTATTGTGTTTCCTGGCTAACAATGTCCTGATGCTGTAATGTTCAAGACTTGTAATGTTATTGATCTGCATCTTTATATGCTTACAGTGCTAACTTGAATAGATATTATATAGCTCTTTTGACTCTTTTAGACGTAGGTTGTCAGTTGTCACTGATTTTTTGTGTGTGTGTGTATTTATTGTGTTTCCAGTGTGAGATACATGAGTTATTGGCATTGGTATACTACGACAGTCTTCAAAATGTAGTCCCATTTTATGATCAGAGATCTGTTTTGCCCTTAAAGGATGCAGCATGGACAGCGTTCTGTGAGAGCTCAATGAAACATTTTAAGAAAGCCTTCGCACTTAAGTATGTCCTCTTATGTTGTGTCTTATTTTATGCGCTTATCTGGTATTATGACGTTTATGAACGACTTTTGTTCGTTCACAGGGAAGATTGGTTGCATGCATTTTACTTGGGTAAACTTAGCGAAAAGCTTGAATATTCACATGAAATTGCCTTGTCATATTACAATAAAGCTATTGCTTTGAATACATCAGCTGTTGATCCTGTCTATAGGATGCATGCCTCACGCTTGAAACTATTATTTAAGCGCGGAAAACAGAATGCGGAGATTCTGAAGGTTTTGCCTCTTTCTAATCGCTTTACTATATTTTAATATTACTTTATTTGCTTGCTTTAATTTTCATGTCTTTGACAGTTGTACTTAAAGATAGACCTATAATTTTTTAGTTGACTTGATGATCTGGTGCGCTTGATCTGTATTCTTGATTGTTGTCTGGTTCTTAACAGGTTATTTCAGCATACTCCTTTGATCAATCTGTAAAAGAAGCTGTCACAAGTATCCTTGGCAGCACAGATAGCTCATCTTTAAATACAAAGGAGACATGTATCAATGCCAATTCTGTGGAAACAAAGCATGAATGGTTACTCAAATTGGATACTGCATGGTCCATGCTTTACAATGATTGCCTTTCTGCGCTTGAAACTTGTGTCGAGGGGGAACTCAAACATTTCCATAAGGCTAGATACATGCTGGCTCAAGGATTGTATAGAAGGGGTGAGAGTGGTGATATAGAGAAGGCAACAGATCAACTATCTTTCTGCTTCAAATCTTCACGCTCATCATTTACCATAAACATGTGGGAAATTGATAGCATGACAAAAAAAGGAAGGTATATTTTTATTATTAACCTTTTTGTTATCTTTTCACTTGTATTATTATTGGTTATATTTTTTTTTAACCTTTTGTTAGTTTAAACTTAATAAATTGATATTTTCATCAGAAACAGTTGATTATTGATGGCTCATACAATGGGATATTTCCACAAATACTTTGTTATTTCTAAGTGTCATAACAAATATTTGAAATATACAATCTCGTGGAACACTTTTTTTCAAATGAAAAGAAACCTTTCCCAAATTTTCTTATATAACTTGAGGACTTACCACTCAATAAATAACATTTGATGGATTTATCTGTGTTGCGCAAGAGTTAGGAAACAGCGATGTTGCCAATTCCTAAACTAATTTCTACTTTGCATTTAATGATATCAGGCGCAAGACACCGGGTTCTGCTGGGAATAAGAAAGGCCTCGAGGTTAACTTACCAGAAAGTTCTCGAAAATTCATTACTTGCATCCGAAAGTATGTGCTGTTTTATCTCAAACTATTGGAGGAGACAGGAGATAGATGTATTCTTGAACGTGCATATGTTTCTCTCCGGGGAGATAAGCGGGTAAATCCCTAAAAGCCTTATTTAGAAATTATAATTCATTTAACAATTACGGTTGTTGCTTAGTTATGCTTCATTTATTCTCGTGGAACTGGAAGCACTGTTCATAATAATTTTTTCTTTTCACTTGATGCTTCATTTTCTGATTGACTTTATTTCCTGTTAGATAATAAGGTAAAAATATGTCTTTATAGATATGAATTTTCAGTTTATGCAGGCTTAAGGTAGGAACCCACCTTGTTCACATCGAAATCTGATAGCAAATTGAAGGATTTCTATCATTTTTATCTAAACTTGAAGTAAAACTCTTGCCTGTATATTTTATTATAAAATCAATCTGATCTTGCACCGATCATATCCTCGCCTGTTTCTGCAACCTTTTCCCTTTGTCTCCGCGAAAAACTTATTTTATATCAAATCCAAACATATTCTGGTTGGTTTTGCCTCTAGAGTATATTTGGAAGTTTCTATCGCTCCTTCATGAAACTATGCAATCCAATCCAACAGACACCGTTCCTCCTAGTTCTTAAACAATAATAAAACCAACCTCATTAATTATTTGCTCCTTCTTCCCCTAGACACCTCAAAGGTGTTTCTTAAGCAGACTTTGAAGGTTTTCTTTTTGGGCTAATTCTATGGCGACCAAGTAAAATAGTGTTGTACTTTGCACAAGTTTTTCGGCCATTGGATCCATAAGTCTCCTCTTTATAAACTCTCATCAAGAGTCTCATCTATCCGATGCGGGACTTGGGTTTTTCCCAGTAACCACAACCCCTTTCCTCACCCCCATAGCTGCGTAAAACATTCCAATATTGTCTAACGCCGGTAATATTATGCATTAGTCATTTCTTGTTATATTTGCACACCCTTTCATCAGATTTGAAAGTAAACCTGATCTGTATTGTCTCTCTTTTACTTGCAGTTTTCATTATGCATTGAAGATCTTGTACCAGTGGCTATCGGAAAGTATTTAAAAGCTATGATTTCAACCATGCGCCATTCTCAGACTACTGCTTCTGTTCCAGTGAGTAGTTCTGACAATGTGTTGGAGAGAATGTTTGCTTTATTTATGGAGCAAGGAAGCTTATGGCCAGAAATATGCAGCTTGCCTGAAATTGAGGGCCCTGGTATATCAGAGAGTATCCTGTATGGGTAATACTATACTATTTAATTTAAATTTAAATAAAATAAACTTTTGAACCAATTCTGAGTCCGCAAACTTTTGTAGCTTCTCTGGTTGAAATATTACTGTCTTTGCTGCCAGTTTTGTCCTAATTCAGATCCTCAAATAATTGCAGGTATCTGCATGATCATATAACATTGTTGGAGATAAATGGAAAACTGGAAACTCTTGAAACAATTAATGAGAAGATTCGAAAACGTTTTAAGAATCCTAAACTCTCAAATAGTAGCTGTGCAAAAGTTTGTAAGCATGCTTCTGTTGCTTTGTGTCGATCTCTTGTATACAATTTGGCACAAATCACCCCTGTATCAAGTGGATTCTCAAATGGGATTCAGGTCCATGATTTGACTGATGATGGAATGGAATATAGCCAGTTTCTCTGTATTGATTTGCAGCCACGTGAATTATGGAATACAGCTTTTGAAGATCCATCTCTTTTAGAAAATATCGAAACAAAATGGAGTGCCATTTTATCAAAAATAAAGGATATACTGATAAAGAAAGCTTCTGATGAAAATTTGGAAATAGCAAACACTTTGCTTAGAGCTTGCTATAATTTTTACCGGGAGAGTTCTTCTGTGGTGCTTACCTCTGGCCTCAACTTTTATGTAATTCCATCTCAATTAGTAACAGAGACACCGTTCGATCCAACTATGACCGGAGTTGAAGCCCTTGATCTGAGCATCCCAAGGAAGCTTCTCTTGTGGGCCTATGTGCTAGTGCATGGACGTTATACAAATATATCAGTTGTTGTGAAGCATTGTGAAGAAATTTTAAAGGTATGCTAAGTTCTTTGTGTAAGATCATCTATTAGCTAAAAACCTAGATGGGTTTTGTTACAGATGTTAGTCATTCATCATTCATGTGTCTTCACCTAAGCTTTGAGATACTTGCTTTATGACGATGTTTGAGAAAGGTGCTCGACATACAAATTTTTCATGATTGACAATATTTTATAGATTTTCACTTCTGGGGGCTGTTAGTATGGAGTACAAATCCACATGAAAATTTAAGTTGCGGGAGTTATGTAGTTATTGACACTGTAAAACTCTACAACTTTTATTGTCAATTGTACTTCAGCTGAAGATTATGCTCTATAATAATCCTTCATGTTTACTCAATCATGCATGATTCTGAAGTAATCGGTTCATGACCATGAATCCTTATTTGTTTCTGTGGTGCAGTCAAAGATGAAAAGAGGGAGTGGAACGTCACCTGCGCTTACAAACTCGCCTGCTACGGCCCCAACTTTTCATGGTAATTTTCCATCCTCAATAAAAAACAATAATAGGTTTGGACTATGCAAGTCTTTATAAGAAAGGGCTTAACAACTACAATTCTTGTTTGTTGTAGGTAGCAGTAGAAGTGGACCAAATGACGTTGATTCTACCCATGTCACAACAGTAGGGAGTGGTTTACTTTGCACCGATGACATTCAGAAGAATCTATTTGGTTCTCCCCAGTTGCATCAATGTACAACTAACGATGTGGAGAGGAGCAATGTGAACGCACATGAAGGAGAGACCCGAGATTGACTACATCTTTCTTGTCCTTGTAAAATTTTGAAGTTTTAACGACTGTAAAGTCCAATGTGAATGTGTATAAGAAAATGGGGTGACTAAAAACTTTCAACCGGATAAAGCAGGCAGCATCAGTTGTTTTCAGTGTGATGATTGCGATCAATTGAATGAAAATGAAGTGGGGGGTGGGGGGATTTAATTTATCCCGCTTAGGGTCCGTTTGATTCGAGAGTTTTGGAGGGGCGGGGAGGGAAGGGGAGATTTTTAATTTGAAATGTTTGGTTCAATTTTTAGAAGGGGAGGGAAAGGGAGGGGAGCAAATCTTTTTAAAATTTGATTGCATTGCCATAATTATCCTTAAATTAATTTCAAATCTCAATATTAACCTTGTAACAACTTTTATTATTATTTATTATTATTAGGTTATCTTATTCTTATAACAATTATTATTATTATTTTGTTATATTTTTTTTTAACAACTTTTATTATTATATTATCTATAACTCTTATTTGTTACATCTAAAACCACTTCTACTACTATTTTATTGATGTTAACGACCTTATTATTATTATTATTATCTTATTTTAATTCAACTTATTATTGCTTGTTGATCTTTTTTTTTTGAATGTTAATTCACTGGTTCATGTCTTGTTGTGGAAAATATATGAGCCAGTTTGAGATAAAATAAGCAGCTTAAATGTGTGTTTGCCATTGGTCTCTGAAATTGTAAAATCAAGTAGTTTCTTTTATTTAATTAAGTTTAAGGGTAAAAGAGTAAAATAATTTTAAAATTCCTCCCCCTCCCCTCCCCTTGCGAACCAAATACGTTTTTAATTAAAATATCTCCCCTCCCCTCCGTTAAAATCCCTTCCCTCCCCCTCTTAATTCTCGACCTGAAATTTTTATCACTAGACCACCTCAAAAAGCTCAAATTAGAATATATAATAAACTAGACCCCCTCAAAAAATTTCACTAATTCAGCATGTGGTTTCAAGTTCTTTTATGCAGTTTCAAGAATTTAACTAGCGTTAAAAAGTTTAAATAGCATAACTTTAAAATTTACAGCTAAAATATAAATAGGATTTTACATGAAAAAAATGCAAATTACAATTTAATTATTTATGTTAAATCATTATTTTACTTGGACTTCGACTCCTTTCCTTTATGAAAGGTTTTTTTTTTTTTACACAAACAAAACAATATAAATTGATTCAAATTGATAGACTAAATAATTCAATATCGCTAAAAATGTAAAAAATAAATTTGCAAACAAATTCACAGCATCTAAGTTAACAACATAAAACAGTAAAATATCTTTTGGGTTAATACAAGATGTATTGTGAAGCAGAAATGGTAATAGCTTTAATTTTGGCATTTCGTTTTGCCCTTTTTTCTTATTACAACCCTTCTATTCTATTTAATCTCTTTTTCTATAATTTCACATGTTTGTATCAAAAAGTAAAAGGAAAAACTGTGCCGCAACATGTGTGCTTTGGGTATGTTCTGGACTGTGCTGGAAAATCTGTGCGACGGTGAGAGAACATATGAGAAGACAATCGTGGGAGTTGAGTTTTTTTATTAAATTAAAAGGTAATCTAAATAGTTAGAAATAAGTAACTGGTAGCCAAGTGCAGGAACAGGAATTAATAATAATTTTATTTATTTACGAAATAGACATTTAATTAACGCACGAACAGAAGAAAGTTCATAACAATCATTCTATAAAAGGATGTGTAATAAAGGAATATCAACATAAAAGAAATTATAAAAAACTGAGCATGATGGCCCTAAATTGCAACCAAAAAAAAAGAGTACAGATAAGAGATTAAGAACATTTTGTAAAAAAGGGTTAAGGTAAGATATAGATGTAGACTTTCTGAGGATAGGTGAGGCTACATTAGCATAATCGATTGAAAAAATAACGTGAGATTCAAGCCACGGGGTCAATTTGATGTCATGAAGAAGGGTTCACATTTTAGCACAGATTACACCACAATGACCAACTTTGATTAATTTGCTAGTTGGATTTCAAATAAGATTTCCACAAGCTGAATTACCATTAAGATTATTGTGGAAGCCATCTATACATTGACTTTGAACGCACTATCAACAGGAGGGACTCGATACTACGAATATCATGAGTAATGAGACTAACACTGACATGGAAAGAAAAAAAGGTTCCATCAATCTAGCTGAAGATGTGAATGTTGAAAGATTACAAGAGTTTCCATCCTACCATAAAGCATGTGTAACTACTCTGAAAAAATATCTCAGCTCAAGGGGTGTTACCGATCCCCTCTTTGGTGAGATTCCAATCAATCCATGCATGCAAACTTAGGCTAAATTTTTTAGCCCAATGCTCTAGATGTATAATAACTGTCCAAAATCAGTAACTTCATCAAAATCTCTCAAAGTGTCGATGATAGATGCAAAAGCATTATGACACATAGGGCCATCATCATCAATAGTCGCGTTCCTCTTGCATCTTTCTTCATTAATATAATCATCAACCTACCATGCAATATTTTTCATAGAAATGCACGGATTCTAGTTGTTCTAGACCACTTTCAAGCCATGTGAAAACTATGAGTATATTCTCTTTCCATATCCATCTGAGAAGCTAAAAAATTATAGGCATATTTAAGACTAAATTGACGAAGGAGGCTTAACAGTGAGAATATATGAATGTATATCAGGCAGAGTAACTGATTGATAAGATCTAATTTCCAATTACCATCAAGAGCATAAAAAAGAACTGAAAAATTCACCTGATTTATGGAAATGGTACGAGAGTAGGCAGACTTCAAAATTCTAAATCCAGAAATCTAGTTATCCTTTCAAAATATTGTATTATTACCATTTTTATGACTCATACATTTTGATGAACATATTGTCAAATGACTAATAAGACACCAAATATTAGAGCAATTAGAAGTCTAACATTTTTATGACTCATACATTGGAAAGCGTCTGATGACCACAGTCATGAACCATATTTTGCTTTTGCTTTCAGAACGCAAACCTAAAACTGTCAGGGTTATAGAAACAGCATAAATGTTTATGAAATATACATCTGCATAAATGTTTATGAAAGATACTAGATCAAACACCACCCTTGGAAAATGGAATCCAACTCAAACAATTTAGAAATTGGTTTTGAAAACACACCCAATTCAATCTGTCATATTCTTATAAAATATAACTTATATCCAATACATCAACAACAACGTGAGCTTGCAACAAAGAGAATAGAAACAGAGAAAGCCACCACCGTAGCACACAACGAAGATAGAGCTTGCGAAGAAAGATGAGAGCTCAAGACAAAGATGATTGTGACAGATACGACCATATGCTCTAATAATAGCTTAACTAATATTAGCTTTGACTCATATTCAAACCCAAGAGCTTAGATAAATCAAACGAGACTTGTGTCATTTCATCATAATTCTCTTCGGTGAAACTA
>Ga0228710_1005865_pt1 | contig 18901 bp, 11 predicted proteins | sample MedpolnodulmetaG_FD_177995 | JGI IMG/M metagenome (GOLD analysis project Ga0228710, IMG submission 177995) | Root nodule microbial communities from Medicago polymorpha collected in Santa Monica, California, United States - pink nodules | ecosystem: Host-associated > Plants > Roots > Nodule...
GAGAGCTTTGCAATCTTTCTTCTTGTTTTCTTTGAAAGCTGCTCTCTGCACCTCTGTAGCATTTGCAGCAAGATCTTCATAGCCATTCTGTACAAGATCACTCATATCTTGCGCGCCAAACAAAGATATCATCAAAGCACTCCATCGTTCCCAGTTCTTGCCATCAAGAACCAAGATATTTGATCCAAAACCGTTAGTGTTCATCTCGCTAAGTCTCAAGAAAACAGAGAAATCAATACACACATCTCACTCAGTGTTTTCCAATGATGATTCCCCTCACTTTTCACTCGTGTTTCCCTAAGATTTAACCCAGGCTCTTTATACCAATTGTTAGAACAATCACTCTGTTCTATGCGCAGCGAAAATGCTTATTAAAAATAAGCTGTTTTGAGCAAGATGAATAACTAACAGAAAATGAAGAACTGAAACGAGAGAAATAATGAATGGAGAATTTTTATTGATTCACACAACTGCATATTTACAACACATGAGAGAGTATATATATACAACTAGATGTTGTAACAAACTCCTCTAACTAACTACATTGTGATTCTAAAGACATCAGAATCTGCACATCAGAATCTGCACATCAGAATCTGTCTTCAGAAACTTCACTTTAGAAGTATTACTTCAGAAGCACTCTTCAGAAGCTTCACTTCAGAAGCACTACTTCAGAAGCGCTCTTCAAAAACACTCTTCAGTTATTGATTACTATTTTAATAGTCTCCACACCAACTTGAATATGTGTACATATCTTTCGTCTGGTCCCAGATGGATGTATAATCCGCGATTATCTGGACTACTTCAATCCTCAATACCTCTATAATCCTCTGGACCTCTGTTCCCGGATGTAAATAAAGTTCCATAATCTTTTGTACCTTCTAGGTGTACCACATGATCCTCTTCACGGGAGAGGTGCGTGTTAATTCTTGTTGATGGGTGTACTTGGCATTCCACATTTGTCTTGACTTCCCTTTGTTTCGTGGTATTCCTTTTTTTTTCTCTCTCTCTATACTTGATAAATTATAGAGAATATTACCTTTTTATAAATATTATATTTTTCAATTACCACATATTCTCCTCTTTATTTTACTCTAAAGTCAAAGTCAATGGTAAACCCTTTCCAAGGTGACGTATATGTCCTCACACAACCGGCGTCCACAGGTATTAAACAATAAACTTTTCGTACTTGCATATTTGGATTTATCTACATAAATAAATTAAAACATGACACATATGTATAGTAATTGATCATGATATGTGATATGTTTAAATTTCACGGGTAGAGTTGGTACAAAAATATACTCCCTCCGGTCTCAAATATAAGAAAAGATTCATTTTTTAGGTTCATTGAATAATTAATGTATTTATTTTACAATATAGATCAAATACATTAACTACTCAATGAACTTAAAAAAAAATCTTTTATTATATTTGAGACCGGAGGGAGTACTCACCGTTGAATTATTGAATGTGATCCTATATGTATCTAGTGCAGAATCAAAGTGTAGTAGTAGTCGTGATTTAGCTCTAGCTACCTACTATATTAGGAATTGTTCCAACATGACATATAATAAAAATAATTCAAATTATGAAATCCAAATATCTTTAAAAAACCTCAACATATATTATATATTAATTACAACAAAAACTAAGACTCTGTCAAATCATCCTACAGGTTATTTTATTGTTCATTTTATTGGTCGTTGTTGATGATTAACGAGAAATACAATAATAAGTTATCATGGTACACTCACAGGTCCTTACATTTGGCTTAAACAAAATAAACAATAGTTGATTGGTTTGTATGAATTTTAATATTAATATTGTTAAGAGATATAATTGGAAAGTTCATATTTCACAACTGGAAGATTAATGTCTTTCTCAAAATCATATTTCCATTTTCCATATAGCATGTATTATTCCTAACACCAATTTGCATATTCAACACACAAATTATTATTTGTGTCCATATTGTTCTTCTCTCTACACAATGGAGCAACCGTTCAAATTCAGATTATCACTTCTATTCTTGTTACTGGCCTCTAAATCCTATACTGCTGAATCAAAATGTAGCAAAACTTGTGACTTAGCATTAGCTTCCTATTATATATGGGAAGCTACGAACATCACTTATATTTCAAGCATCATGCAATCCAATGTTGTTTCAAAAGAAGAAGATATTGTCAGCTACAACACAGGCATAATAAAAAACAAAGATGTTGTCCAATCCCAAACAAGAGTTAATGTTCCCTTCCCTTGTGATTGCATCAATGATGAGTTTCTTGGTCACTCATTTCACTACAAGGTTCACAACGGAGATACCTATACTTCGATTGCTAAGCTGACTTACAGCAGTTTGACTACCAGGGAGTGGATGTCGAGAGTCAATGTTTATCCCGGAACCGATTTTCCTGAATCTGCGACGGTTAATGTTACTGTTAACTGTTCCTGTGGGAACAGAGAGGTTTCTAAGGATTATGGATTGTTCATCACATACCCTCTTAGTTCTAAGGACACTTTGGAGTCTATTGCAAAGGATACCAAGCTTGAGGCTGGTTTGTTGCAGAGGTACAACCCTGGTGTGAATTTCAGCCAAGGAAGTGGTCTTGTGTATATTCCAGGGAAAGGTTAGATTTTATTTTTCTAGAAAAAGCGATACTCGTCACCTTAAAATTCAGCTTTGTTAGGTTGAGTTGGCCCAATATAATAACTTGATAACTCTGGCCATGAATTGTTTCAGCAAAGATTCAATTAGAATTCTCTCAAACAATTGGTTAATATTATAGACCACTTGAGTTGAGTCCGTTCACTTAGTTGATTTTGATTAAACTTTTTTTGTTTTTGTTTTTGAGAGATTGATTTTGATAAAAGTTTATTATTAATATTATACACCTTATAAAAATAAGTAAATTTGGATGTAGTAAAGTTTGATTATGATATAGTTGGTTTTCATAAAATTGGTAAATTCGGAATTTTATTTCTTTCTAAATTTTGTTTTGTTTTTGTTATAAAAAAATTGTTCTGTTTTAATAATCCTTTAGAATCTTACCAAAAGTTTGATTAATCAATAAATGATAAAATTATATCGAAACTTTATAATTGTTTGTTCCTCTATGTTAATGAAAAATGCATTATATGATGTTTGTTATATATTGATTGATTGATATGATTGTATTTTATGTATGACTATTCGTTCTTTTGTTTTATTTTTTTCTTCAAATTTTGCAGATAAAAATGGAGTTTATGTTCCCTTACCCCCTAGGTAAGTTTTATTGTTTTACCCTTCATACTTAGTATTCACAACAATGAAAATTGATTTATGTTTGGTTCCATCATTATATCTATTTCCTTTTCCCTCTTGCAGAAAAGGTTTCACCTTCAAACTTATAGAGAGTTGGCTATATTGATGACTATTTATTTTTGCATGTTCACAATAATCATATGAGAATTCAAAGAAAGCTAAGTGCCTCTCTGAGCTTTAATTTCTATATATATAAGCAGGTCATTTAGCAAGAAGTTTAGGTACAGCTGGAATATCTATTGGAGGATTATGCATGGTTCTGTTATTATTAATTTGTATATATGTTAGATACTTTCCAAAGAAGAACAGAGAAGAGTCTAAATTGCTACCAGAAGATTCTATGACACCTTCAACTAAAGATGGTATAGTATATGTACAATTTCCGTACTCCTCCCTAATACGGTGAATGAAATGCTCCACTATTCATGAGTTTAACTTGAAACTTGTCTTCTGTTTATTGATTTTATAACTCTCACAGTTGATAAAGATACCAATGGTGATACCGGATCCAGATATATTTGGGTGGACAAATCACCAGAGTTTTCGTACGAAGAACTGGCCAATGCTACAGATAACTTCAGTTTGGCTAAAAAAATTGGTCAAGGTGGTTTTGGTGAGGTCTACTATGGAGAGCAGGGAGGCAAGGTTTGTTATCATAACATTGTTAGTTTTACTTTGCAATCAGTGGTAAGAGTCTGGCGTGCCTCAAGGGACGAAGTTCATATTCCCTCAAAGGCGGTTCTAAAATGACTATTGATTGATTTGATTCCACTGTGCCTATTTAAAATTACATTTTATTTTGTTAAGTAAGCTGTCGTTAATTACACAGAAAATTGCAATCAAGAAAATGAAGATGCAAGCAACAAGAGAATTTCTTTCTGAACTGAAAGTCTTAACAAGTGTTCATCACTGGAACCTGGTAAATTTTCAAACATAATTAAAACATGTTTTGTTTTACCTTTTTCTTTATAAAAGTAATTGTTGCTTTATTAACTTCAGTAACTTTGTTGTTATTATATTCTTTAATGTAACAGTAATTTTGTAACCTATACCTATCTATTGTTATGTCCATATAGGTACACTTGATTGGATATTGTGTTGAGGGATTTCTATTCCTTGTGTATGAATACATGGAAAATGGAAACTTAAACCAACATCTACATAATTCAGGTGATATTATTATAAACACATTTTGAATATCTGTTCTTGATGATGTTTCATTGATTTGAATACCATTTGCAGAGAAAGAACCGATGACGTTGTCTACAAGGATGAAAATTGCCCTGGATGTTGCGAGAGGCCTTGAGTACATTCATGATCATTCCGTTCCTGTATATATCCATCGCGACATAAAATCAGATAATATTCTGTTAAATGAAAACTTCACTGGCAAGGTATAGTACCGATCCTCTTTATTTTTTTTTTAACTGTGTGAAAGTGAGATCATATTTTATTCCTGTTATAGGTTGCAGATTTTGGATTAACAAAGCTTACTGATGCTGTAAGCTCAGCAGATAACACTGATCATGTGGCAGGCACATTTGGTTACATGCCACCTGAGTATGATGAATTATGCTTCTCTTTTGGTTGATAGATATCTTAGGCTCCAGTCCACTTCCTTAATTAAATTCTACCTTTTACCTTTGTGTAGAAATGCATACGGACGTATTTCTCGCAAGATAGATGTGTATGCTTTTGGAGTTGTTCTTTATGAACTAATTTCTGCTAAAGCAGCTGTAATCAAGATCGATAAAACCGAGTTCAAGTTCAAGAGCCTTGAGATTAAGACCAATGAATCTATTGATGAGTACAAGAGCCTTGTAGCTTTGGTAATTGATTGTTAATCTCCCACCATTTTTTATTCTCTATTGGTGACCCCTCAAAAAACTAATCAGAACCTAAACATATGTTCTTATATTGTGTTCTTTTTAAATTGATATGTATGGCAGTTTGATGAAGTTATGGATCAAACGGGAGATTATATAGAAGGTCTAAGAAAGTTGGTGGATCCAAGGCTAGGAGATAACTATTCAATTGATTCCATTAACAAGGTATTTATTTATGGATTAAATATGTTTTTAGTCTCTACATTTTATGCTCCTTTGAAGAATAATCCCTACATTTCATTAAATGTTTTTAAAATTCCTACATTTTTCCACCGTTAACAAAATTGGTCCATGATGTCTATTTTTGCTGACCGGACAAACGGAACATGCCACTGGAAAGCCACATGGCCTCATTAATGACATGTCATGCCACATTAAAATCCTAATTTGAATAAAAATTATTTATCACACTTACAAAATTAAAATTAAAAAGTAAATCAATCCCTCTTCTTCTTCCACATTCTCACTATAACAATAATACCATCCAACATCATCATCATCGTCGTCTCTCTTCCATCATTTTTCAATTTTTCATAAATTAGGGATTTGAAATTCCTTCATCTTGGCACACCCTCTTCTTCATCTTAGAGAGAATGTTATTTTACCCATTCCGTTCGGACCAATCCATTTAAAAGGACAAAAAAAATTAAAAAATGCCACATCAACATTCCGTTTGATGACTGGATGAAAATTGACGGCAAGGACTAATTATGGTAACGAATAAAAAATGTGAGGATTTTAAAAATATTTAGAAAGTAAGGACTATTCTTCAAATGAACGCAAAATGTAGGGACTAAAAACATACATAACGCTTTATTTATTTATGAAACATAGTCATTTTTGTGTTTCTGATTTCAGTATCTGACAGGCTTTACCTGTTTTTCCACTGGCAGATGGCAAGGCTTGCCAAGGCTTGCATAAACCGAGATCCGAAACAACGTCCAACAATGAGAGATGTTGTGGTTTCTCTTATGAAACTCAATTCTTCTATTGATAATGGAAGTAGTACAGGTAGTGCAGCATTGAGTCTTGCTATGGAGCATGACTCAAATTGAAATGAAATCTCAATTTGAAACACAACACTATTCTATGCACTGCTTGTTGCACAACTTATTATATTATAAGAGAGGAAGTCATTTGTAAGTGTCTTATTTTGTGAGCTGATAGTATTACTAGCTTTGCTTTGATCCTATGTGTATATAATGGTTCATGGTTAAATACCAACTCGATTAACCATGTATCTGACTTCCTAAGTTAGGAATCTAAGAGATGGAATGTGTTCCTAGCAAATGGTAAAATCAAGTAAACTTCATAAGAAAGAATGTTGTGTCTTTGGTTGTGTTCTTAGCACAAGAAAAATTGTTTGTAAATTTGTTTGATTATTATCAATTTTATGGCGCATTTTGTTCATAAGTATAAAATTTTAAAGGGATAATTTATTCCTAATTTTATCGTTAAAAATAATTCATAACTTTTTTCTTCAAAAAATAAAAATAAAAATAAAAATTTGAATAAAAAAAATACACCCTATAATGTGACATTACTACTCAAACCACGTGGTAGCGTCACTTAAAAGTCAATGAACAAGTCAAATTTGACTAACGAATGCAACTGACGGAGGGGGACAAATTATCAAACGTTTAAAAAATTGAAAGAAATTTTTGTCATCTCTAGTGTGAAAGGGGTATGAAACACCCCTACTAGAAATTACATAGGATATCTAACATCTGTGTTAAACTTGACACTGGATACATTAAAATTAAAATAATAAAAATTTCTTCTGAATAAGATATAGAAATTCTCGTCTTATACCTCTGAAAATATTATATGGTCCAACGACTTCTGCTTCTTCATCACGTGCCATTATGTTGTCTAGTGACCTGAATATCTGAAATAAATAAAAGGGATTGGGGTGAGACAGGATGTCCCAATGAGTTCCACCTATCCTAGGTTGTAGGCAATCTCAGGGAACCTAGGATCGCCATCTGTTCTAAACTCAACCTATTTCGGGTTTATACAATTTTATTATGCATAACTGAGCGATCAGGGGATAACTAGAATCTCTGTCTGAAATACTACCTTGATTATTAAATAAATATAGTTATACTCATAACTTTAATCATAAACATAATCGCTATAATTATAATAATAATCATAAACATATATCTAATATACCGTATTATGGTATAGCTTATACTTTAACATACTTATCTGAGTATATCTCTGATTCTTTTCTGATAACAACTAGTTTCGGCTAACAAAGCCGGAGTCCCGTAACTAAATTTCATCATTTCCAATGATTGGCAAAATGCCCATAAAATATTGCTTTGTAACTAATTCATTCTAAACATAATTTTCTTGTTAATATGTGTATGCTATGTTAGTATTCATGTTGGAGGGTTCTTAAAATTTTTCCTTGGTTCCATAATTGAAAAATAAAAGTTTTTCAAATACTAACCGAATAATTCCTGACTTAAAATTTCATATCATTAGTTATACATTTCATTATGTGCGTATATATCATATTATCTCTTCGTTGTGGTGAACGGTAACTATTTCGAATTCGTTACTATGAGCCGTAACTCATAGGCTACATTATCTCTTCGTTGTAGCAAACAAAGATTTTCTCAATTTTATTTTTTTTTCTTTTTCTTTCTATGAGCATGTTACTCATTTCAATTTTTCTACTCATTTCAATTATTTTTTTTCAAATCATTACTATAATTATATACATCAATTGCGTTGATAGAATTTCCCTCCAACATTTATACTACCATAAACATACTTATTAACATAAATGAGATTTTAGAATAAACATATAAGGATACCTAATTTAGAAATAATCATTCTACTATCTCATACTTATTCTGTTTCAAATGTACATATGGCATGATCCTTGCACAATCGGCAAGTAATCATAAAAATGGTCTAATTATCCATGTTATCTCAATAATCTAACATAATCATAATTGATCCCCAAAGGTGGGTTCTAAACTAAAGGAACTCACCGTGAATCATTCTTGGAAATTGCAAGTAGCTTATCCACAATTTGCAGCTTCTTCTATCTCCAAAACTCCATAATCACTTTTCAGAAATAGCTCATGCCTAAGCTTATAGGTCTTGCCCTTTACTCAATTTCAACTTTCAGCCCTTTCCTCAATCTTGACACTTCTCTTTGCCTCTATCCCATTTAAGCTTGGATGTTGTTTTGTAATGGATTTGCATCGAAGAATGGAGGAAGGGATGAGAGAGCCGTGAGAGAGCTAGAAGGTGGGAGTAGAAAAATCTGATATTTTTAGGGAAAGAAGAATGTAGAAAGTGTGAGAAAATTTTATGGTTTTTGTCTTATATAACTTCTTAGTGCAAAATGACAATTTTGCCCTTTTCTACTTTTTGCTTCAAACTAAAATATCCAGTAAAGTGTCGTAAAAGATTTAAGCGGCATATTTTATTTCCCATAGTCCATTGGAATAATATGATGTGATCCGAAAAGTCTTATACGTGATTACTATTTTGCCCTTCTCTTAAAATTCAAAGGATAAAATAACAAATACTGAATTTTTACAAGCGGGGTATTAGGGTATTTGCAAAAATTTATAATTTTGTATTATTTTTTTATCTATTTACCTGATGCATTTTTATATATATTGAGTTTATTTCTTTTTATGTATGTGAAATGAAGAAAATCTTAACGATAATATTCAAGAAAGGAACCATTGGTTCAGCCACAAACATCAACAAAGGCCAATGATCAAAGAAAAAATCTTTTAGGGCAAGACGGGATTCGGAGTTGCCAATTCCTCGAATGTTCCAGTAAAAAATCTTCATTGGGGAGTACTTGAAGGATCACCCTTAGACGGATTTTATAAGCGGACCTGTTAAGCTTCTTCCTTTGTTTCTTTGTCAAATATGCGATGAAAGGCGCATTATCATCATCAGTTTGTTGGACCAATATATGACGCACCAAATTCAAATCTTTTTGGAGAATGGGGCAAAATTCACTACTGTTTCCCACAACCACCTGTGTTTCTGGAACGGAGGGCGATGAATGTTCCAAAACAGGCTGACTTTGATCATTATCCAAAACATCTAGATCACTTTGTGCTCTAATAATCTCATCCGTGACATCTTGTAAGGCAAAATGGAAAGAAGTATTAGATTTTTTTTGAGCCAAATGCTGCTGATTTTCCTGCCTGTGCGTAATGTCCACATTAACAGCCGGTGTTTGCACTAGAACCTGGATCTCCATTTCGTGTATAGTTGGTGACTATTGTGCAGGAATTGCTTCAGTTTGTGATTCTACATGTAGCTCAATATTGCGAACAATTCGGTGTTGCTGAGCCGGAATAGTTTTTTTTTGAGAATCAGCGTGTGCCGCAATATCATGACCTGCTGGGTGCTGCTGTGCTAAAACCTCAGTTTGAGACTCTAAGGGGGCTGCAGATGAGGTTCCAACGTGACCCCCACTTTTTAATTGTTTTGTTACAAAACAAATTTGGGATAACACTGCTACATTACCTACAAACATCTGCTAATACTGAAGACCAAGAACATTTTATACCAACCTCTCTTAAAACCTCAGTAGGTAGTAGTAATAAAGATCTTACTAATATACATACACATTGAAGGAAAGATAGATAGAAAATCATCAATTTAGATTCTAAACTAACACCCTCACATCAACTTAGACGATATTTAAACTGTCCTGTAACATTAGCTCAGTTGGTAGAGACATTGCATGATATATGCAGAGTTCAAGGTTCGAACCCCGGACATAAAAAGAAAAAGACGAAATTTAAACTATATAAATATAATAAATATTATTGCGTAACATATATAAAATTCGTCAAATTTGAAGAGAATGTGATAGTTTAAAGACTAACTAATTGATGATTTCTTTTTTCTTTTTTAGTACAGGTTTATTCTATATTATATGTATTTTAATTTTTTTTACACAAATTCAAATTAACTGATTAATAAATACATTTTCAATACATAAATATTTTTAGTAGTACACTTTCTCATTTTCTTTCTCTCCAATCCTCCCTTTGTCTCCTTTTATCAGTAGCATTCACATATATTATACGAAATGTATGCAGTTTTTTTTAATCTATCTATTTATGTATAGATACTTAATTATTAATATATCTTATATATAAGTATATAGTTAACATTAAATTATCATATTTAAAGATATTTTGTGGTATTATTAAAAATTTATTGGAAAGGAAAAAGAAAAAAAATCTATAATCTTCAAATGACCTATAAATTATTTCTCAAAATGCTTTTATAAAAAGAGACAGAAAGTTCATCTCTTTACTACTATAAATGTAAGGGCAAAGAGTTCATCTCTCGATGAGTAACAACTGAGCACAATAGTTTTTTCAATGTATCAAAATTTTAAAATAGTCACTGATTGTGCAATAACTTAGTCAAAATAATTTCTGACATTAAAATGTTTTGTTAATATTATCATATCAATCCTCAATGTGCTTACTTACTGTCATGTTAGCTCTTATAAGTACTTACTTACTGTCACATCAATCCATATAAGAAAGTAGTTATTGTTAGCATTGAGAGACTATTTTAACGTCAAAGACTATTTTGACTAACGGAGTACATAATCAAAGACTATTTTAGAATTTTGATATATTGAAGGACTATTGCGGCTACTCGTTACATTATATATCAGTGGTTAATTACACATGAATGAAAGACATAGTGAATATATAGTTGACGTTGTATTTGCATTCAAAGCTTAAGATAGTTTTTCGAATATGAAAGTCAAAGTGGAAGTTGTGAGTGTCCATGTTATTGTTAAGATAGTGTTTCCAAGGTCAAAGTCAATGTGGAAGTTGTGAGTCCCTGTCCACGTATTATTCAACATAGTGGTGGGAGTATATACGACTTTCTCAAATTCATATTTCCATTTTTATATTAATTCAAAGTAGTTAATGTATATTATTTTTCCTAACACCCTTTTGCATATTTATTCGACACATCCAAATTCTTATTCTGTGTGTTACACAATGAAACCAATCATCAAATTCAGATTATCACTTTTATTCTTGTTACTTGTCTCGCAATCCATCACTTCAGAATCAAAATGTAGCAAAACTTGTGACTTAGCTTTAGCTTCTTATTTGAGGGCCAGGTACAAACTTGGACAATATTTCAAAGGTCATGCAATCCAAGGTTGTTTCAAAAGCTCAAGATATTTATATCTACAACACTGACACAATACCAAGCCGATATAGTGTCCAAGTCTTTGCAAGAGTGAATGTTCCATTCCCTTGTGATTGCATTAATAATGAGTTTCTTGGTCACACTTTTCTCTACAAGCTTCACCACGGAGATTCCTATGCTTCGATTGCTAAGACGACTTTTGGCAATTTGATCACCGAGGAATGGATCGAAAGAGTCAACGTTTATCCTCGAACCCATTTTCCTGATTCTGTAATGATTAATGTCACTGTTAATTGTTCCTGTGGGAACAGAGAGGTTTCCAAGGATTATGGTTTGTTCATTTCATATCCTCTTAGACATTTGGACAGTTTGGAGTCCATTGCAAAGGATACCAAGCTGGATGCCGAGTTGCTGCAGAGGTACAACCCTGGTGTGAATTTCAGCCAAGGAAGTGGTCTTGTTTATATTCCAGGGAAAGGTTACATTTTTTATTTTACTGTTATGAAGAAAACTACAGTATTTTTTTATAGAAAAAAACTACACTATTTTTTTTAATGTATATACAGTGTAAACATATAAAATTTAAATAGAAGGCAAACTTGAAATTTGTCAAAAATATATTTATTGCTTGACCATATTATCCAATTTATGCTACAGGTAGAATTTAGTGAACCTCACATTTTAGTTTATCATGGATGAGTAATCAATAAATGATAATATTACATCAAACTTTTTAATTGTTTGTTCCTCTATGTTATTGAAAAATGCATTAATTACGTGATATTTGTTTGTTTATTGATTGATATGTTTGTATTTTATGTATGACTACTCATTCTTTTGTTTTATTTTTTATTCTTTAAATTTTGCAGATGAAAATGGAGTTTATGTTCCCTTCCCCTCTAGGTAAGTTTTATTGTGTTACCCTTACCTTTCATACTTATTACTCACAACAATGAAAATTCATTTATGTTTGATTCCATATTTTTTTCCATTTCGTTTCCCTTCTTGCAGAAAAGCAGGTTACCTTCAAACTTATCAGAGAATAGGCTATATTGATAACTATTTATTTTTGCATGTTCACAATCATATGAGAATTCAAAGAAAGCAATAAGTGCCTCTCTGAGCTTTATTTCTATCTATAAAAGCAGGTCGCTTAGCTAGAAGTTTAGTTATTGCTGGAATATGTATTCGAGGAGTATGCATGGTTCTGCTATTAGCAATTTGTATATATGTTAGATACTTTCGAAAGAAGAATGGAGAAGAAGAGTCTAAATTGTCACCAGAAGATTATATGACACCATCAGGTAAATATGGTATATGTACAACTTTCGTACTCAAATACCTTGCATGACCCTTGCCTCTTAAATACGGTGAATGAACTGTTTCATTATTCGTTCAACTTATTTTTTTACCTCCCACAGGTGATAAAGATAGCTATAGTGATACTAGATCCAAATATATATTGGTGGACATATCACCAGAGTTTTCACACAAAGAACTAGCCAATGCTACAGATAACTTCAGTTTGGCTAAAAAAATTGGTCAAGGTGGTTTTGGTGAGGTCTACTATGGAGAGCTGAGAGGCCAGGTTTGTAATCATAGCATTGTTAGTTTTACTTTGAAATCAGTGGTAAGAGTATGGCGTGCCTCAAGGCACGGAGTTCATATTCCATCAGAGACTATTGATTCCACTGTAATTTCTTTCTTTTTGAATGGTATATATAAAATCATACCAAATACAGGAAAGGTGCTATGCACCAGAATTCATCGAATTTGTTATAAACTTATTCTAAGAAGCATAGTATAGTGAAGAGCTTTTTCTTGTTTGTAACAATCCATTCCGCGTGCCTATTTCAACTTATATGTTATTTTGTTAAGTAAGCGGTCTTTGATTACACAGAAAGTTGCAATCAAGAAGATGAAGATGCAAGCAACAAGACAATTTCTTTCTGAACTGAAAGTCTTAACAAGTGTTCGTCACTTAAACCTGGTAAATTTTCAAACATAATTAAAACATGTTTTGTTTTAGCTTTTTCTTTATAAAAATGATTGTTGCTTTATTAATTTTTTTCAGTAACTTTGTTGTTTATACTATATTCTCTAATGTAACAGTAATTTTGTAACCTATATCTATCTTCTGTTATGTCCATATAGGTATACTTGATTGGATATTGTGTCGAGGGATTTCTATTTCTTGTGTATGAATACATGGAAAATGGAAACTTAAGCCAGCATCTACATAATTCAGGTGATATTATAAACACATTAAAAGTATCTATTTTCAATGATGTTTCATTAATTTGAATACTGTTTGCAGAGAAAGAACCGATGACATTGTCTACCAGGTTGCAAATTGCTCTGGATGTAGCAAGAGGCCTTGAGTATATTCACGATCATTCAGTGCCTGTATATATCCATCGCGACATAAAATCAGATAACATTTTATTAAATCAAAACTTTAATGGGAAGGTATAATACTATGCCTCTTTTGTTAAAGCTTATTAATTTTTAATATTTTCCTTCTTGAGATAATTGTAGTAGATCATATATTATTCCTGTTATCACAGATTGCAGATTTTGGATTAACCAAGCTGACTAATATTGCAAGTTCAACAGATAACACTAATCACATGGCAGGCACATTTGGTTACATGCCGCCCGAGTATGATGAATTCTGCTTCTTCTATTTATGTGGTTGATAGCTATCTTAATCTTAGGTCTTAGTCTTAGGATATATAACTTGCACTTTTGAAATCAAAGAACCATTCCTTAGTTTCTTTCGAAGGACATAGCGTCTTTCCTCGTTTGCGTTTAAAGAAGTTTTCAAAGTATTACCATGATAAATCCACCTTATTCTTACTAGTAATCAATTATTCATATCTAACCACACTACAACATAATTGAGATCTAGTAACAATTGAAAATTTTCAATTGTTACTAAATAAAGAAAAATGTTACTAATTAAATTAGTAACATTTGAGCAATTGTTAGGTATAGTCTGTGTTACTAAAAAATTTCAGTAACAATTTATAGTATTGTCTGTAACATTTAAAAACTGTTACATATTTATATTTCTGAAACACTTTTTGTATTTCTAGTAAGTATTAACATCAAAGGGAAAATTAAAAACTAGTTCACTTCCTTAGTTTAATTCTACCATTAACTTTTGTGCAGAAATGCATACGGGCGTATTTCTCGCAAGATGGATGTGTATGCTTTTGGAGTTGTTCTTTATGAGCTAATTTCTGCTAAAGCAGCTGTGATCATGATCGATAAAAACGAGTTCGAGAGCCATGAGATTAAGACCAATGAATCTATTGATGAGTACAAGAGCCTTGTAGCTTTGGTAATTGATTGTTAATCTCCCACTATTTTTTATTCTCTATTGATGACCCCTAAAAAAACTAATTAGTACCTTAATATATGTTCATATATTGTGTTCTTTTTAAATTGATATGTATGGCAGTTTGATGAAGTAATGGATCAAACGGGAGATCCTATAGAAGGTCTAAGAAAGCTGGTGGATCCAAGGCTAGGAGATAACTATTCAATTGATTCCATTAGCAAGGTATTTATTTATAAATCATAGCCATTTTTTGTTTCTAATTGTATCTGACTGGCTTGACCTTTTTTCCACTGGCAGATGGCAAAGCTTGCCAAGGCTTGCATAAACCGAGATCCGAAACAACGTCCAAAAATGAGAGATGTTGTGGTTTCTCTTATGAAACTGAATTCTACTATTGATGATGAAAGTAGGACAGATAGTGCATTGTTGAGTCTTGCTGTGGAGCATGATTCAAATTGAAATGAAGTTCCAATGTGAAACCTAATACTATTCTACTATGCACTTGTTGTTGTACAGCTTAATATAAGAGAAGAACAGAAAGAAAGAAAGAAAAACTCAAAATGTGGATAGTGGTTTATTGATGTTTGGAAACATCATTTGTTTTTAATTACAAAGAAAGTGTAGAACATTGTCAGCTAGCAGAAAGACTATACTATCTTGGATCAATTACTTCACTCGTCTTGTTTTTGTCTAAGCATTTTTTGTCCCACATTGTTTAGAAAATAATACAATCAAGCCTATATAAATGTCTGACAAGCTTGTCAGTATGCAGCTGAGTTGGTTAGCATCAGCTTGTGACCCAAGTGTGAGTTCTATAGTGATTGCACATGACTGCTATGGCTTGTTTGGCTGGGCTGGTTCCTGCAATTTGCTGGCTTGCCCACTCCAAGTTTAGAGTTGAGCCATGGGACTTGAGCAAGGCTGTTGTTGTTTCAACCTATAGAAATGCTAGCAACACACATTGATAGCATCATTCCTCTTCAACCTATTATGAGATGAATTTTTAGTCACTATACTAATTGACCACAAGAAAATAATTGTACATGAGATTGGATAAAAAGAATCTAGATACGTATTTTTTTACATGCTTTAGTTTCTTTTTTCTGTATGTGTAATACACAACACTTCTTATCTGACACACATTTTTTCTCTTTTTTGTTGATGAACATGTTCCTTTTTATCGATTAAAATCCAAATATGTTTCCCTAAATTATGAGCCACTTATAGATATATTGGATAAGACTGATAGAATTTCAACAAGCGCAATATATATATATTTAAGAAGCTAAATTAGTCCATTTAAATTGGCGCAAGCGAGAATCGAGCCTAAGACCTTGAGTAGGAGGACACTCCCATGTCACCACCAAGTCAACCCAAATGAGTTGACTAATCAGATTGTTCTTAACTCCCGATTAGTTATTTTTGTGTGTAAAATTCAATCGGGCAATAACTTCCAACTAGTTTTTTTTCCTGTTAAATGAACAATTTTAAAGTGTCTATTGAACAACCATTGACGAATAGGGTTGACTAATTGCTAAACTTTCTCGACATGATTACTTTCCTCCAAGATGGGTTAATAAACTTATTGAGCAATCGGATACGCAGATGAACACTACAAATAAATAACCAAATTGTTATAATTCTGTTAAGAAAAGCAGGTTGTTATAATAACATCATAACACAGATTACCTGAAAAATGATAAAAGTTGTTAGTTTTCTACCAACATTACTTTATACTGTGGAATTCCCTTTTCATGATATCTATTCAATGTACATATTCATTAAAAATTACATTTCGAATATATTCTTGTGCAACTCAAGGTAACACAAGGGTCCAGATTGTAGGTTGTACATATTTAAATATTACAACCCCAAATAAAAATTATTCCGGTCAAAAATAAAATAAATACATGTAATTTAATTATTTTAAATGTACACATGATTTATATGTCCCTAAAAATGATGTGTCTAAAATTAACAAAGATATTTTATGGTTAATTATTGTGCTTAATTAAAGTAATTTTTTTAAACGAGATATTGTTAATAATTAGTTGTTAGATAAATAATATCTTTTTCATCAAAGTTTGAATAATTGAGTCATGTAACCCAATATCTTGATTTGATCTTAATTATTCTAATATTCATATATATGGAATCAGTGATGCGTGATGGTATATGTTTGCTTTGTGATTAGTATTAACATAAAACAAAAATTTAAATCATTTTCAATAAACAATAGAGCAGGACACGTGTCTACCAATTGATATATTTTATTTTATTTTTGACAACTGATATATATCTTTTATAATAAGGATCTTATTGAAGAATCAATATCAACAAACAAAGTTATCACTTGACTCAAATTATGCTATATGCAGCTGGTATTGTCATGTAGATTCCATTTTGGTTTATATGATATTGAAGTCAACGAATCACAGCTGCTTAGGCGTGGTTCTGAATTTAAAATTGAAACTATGGTGTTTGTTGGAATTATGAGAGGACACAATGTGAAGTGGTTGCACAGCTACCGACAGGGTTGCCATTACGAATGCAGAGGACTAAACAACTTAGCATTTTCAATCAACTTAGCCATCACGTTCGATGTGTCAGAATCACGACGACCTACCATAATTTCTTTTAAGAAATATACTTTATAACTTTTGCAGAATTACAGCGTGTCGCCGTGATTTTGGCATATCCACCGTAATACCAAACATACACTTAAATGCAGAGGTGATTACCTTCATAGTCCGGGGTAGCATTGGCTACCCCAAAAACATAAGAAAAACTTGAATAAGCATCGTTTAATTGCGTGTTTGGTTTGCAATAGTAAGTACTGGACAAAACAATACAAGACAGAACAACACAACACAAGTCAGAACAGCACATGACAAATTTTTATGGAATTAAATAATTTTTTGTTTTATACGATTTTTGGGGGACGAAATGCAATTTTGGTATTTAAAAAAACTTGTATGTGGGACAAAAAGTTGTGCTATGGTTTGGTGAAGGACAAAAATATCAGTTTTTGTCATGTCTCTTGCCTCCAGTTTATCCTGTACCTGAAACAGTTTTACAAATCAAACACTGAACAACTGGCGTTGTTCTGTCATGTCCTTCATTTTTTTAGCAAATCAAACGCACCCGTCCCTTTTTTTTGTTTTAGTTTCTAAAAGTTGCTTGTCCTCATTGTTTTAGTTTTGGTAATTAAATTTGTTCATATCTGTTCTAACATGTGTACTATATAGATCATACTAATTTTATTCCTAAACTCATCGTAATTAGGATTTTGTATCTACTATAAGATTAATCCTTGTGTCAATATACAAATATCCGTCATGTTATCAACTATCACAATATTGTGTTAGTAGCTAGTTGTTTGGACTTTGGCAGCTTAGTCTAGCCAGTTGATTTGCTTCTTTACATATGTGTTGTTTTAGTTGAGATTTGTTTTAGTTGAGTTTGGTCATAGTTTGTCAGATTTTGTTGTAAAAAGGTTCAGGCATCTCCTGGTTTGCAATTTAATTTTTCTAGCTTTGATAAAAAATAAAATAAAAAACTATCACAATATTGTATTGGTGAGATCATATAAGATTTGATGTCAACCTCCTCCTTAAAGTCTCAGATTCGATTCTTCCCGGTGTCAATATAAATATTTGATGTAAAATTAAGGAGACTAGCACAAACAAGTGCCAAAATCAAATTTTCCTATATTTGACATGTTAAAATCAAACAACTTTTACATAGAGTCAAAGTGAAAACTTGGATAGAAAGCATCCTTATAGTACTCTTTAGCCTCTACAAAGATATTTATACGTACTTTGTACTTTTATTTTTATCATAAGAACATTCATTGACATTTTCAGTAAATGAATTACCAACATGTCAACTCTTATTCTAACCAACCGTTACTTTGTTCCCTCCACATTCTCTTTGAAACAGTCAAACGTATCCAATCATGCATGTCTGTTCTGATCTTAACAGCAAAAACGTGTGTATAGAAATTGATCGTTCAATTAGAGTCATTTTCCATAAATAAAAAAATATATATCAATAAGTGTGACATTACTTTCAAGAAAGAAAAAATTGTACCACATGAATTATTCCAATTTTTGCTGATTTGAGTGAAATTTCTTTCTTTGCTTCTTGCTTTCCTTCATCAGCCTTTTTTTTTTTTTT
>Ga0228710_1005866_pt1 | contig 18901 bp, 10 predicted proteins | sample MedpolnodulmetaG_FD_177995 | JGI IMG/M metagenome (GOLD analysis project Ga0228710, IMG submission 177995) | Root nodule microbial communities from Medicago polymorpha collected in Santa Monica, California, United States - pink nodules | ecosystem: Host-associated > Plants > Roots > Nodule...
CTGCGGAAAGAGTCTGTTTCCTTTCAACAGGTTCAGGAAGCTGTTCCTGGTCATCACTTTTCTTCCTTTGAGCTTTGTACTCTGCAATCATTTTCATCCCCTCAATAGTGATCTTTGGTTGCTGAGCACCACAGCCACCACGACTCTTTTTAAGCGGCTCCTTAGTATCATGTTCAGGAAGGTCAATGTCATCACCGCCTTCACACTTGGTTTTGTTTTTGCAAGCATCCAGAATCTTTCTCAATCTATGTTTAGGGTTCTTGATCCTCATAGCTTGCTTAAACTTATGATCGTTCTGCACAAAACACAATCAATTTAAAGAACCTAATTTCACTTTCCTACACATACAAACAAAACACACAGGCCATGTTTGGATAAACAGCTTAATTTGTAGTTTAAAGCACAAGAGTTTATCATGATATGTATTTATGTATAAACTGTTTCTATAACCAAATATAAAATATAGTTAAATAATTTTCTTATAAGCTATCTTGCAGAGCTTGTGAAAATAAATTGAAACAAGCTTACAAACTTGTCGTGAGTTGATTTCATAGTTTTTCCCAAACAGTCACATAACTTGTGTCGGTAGATAAGCTCAAATAAGTCAATCCAAACTAAACCGTAATAAAAGATTAAATAACAATCAACAAATCACATACCATAAATTAAAAAGAAGCGTCTAGATTCCTTCATATTATTTGACCAACATATCAGATATTCGAAATTTTAATAGACAGTTAATAGTAATAACTGCCTATAGAACTCGGGTTCTCATAATCTCCCAATTATATACAGCTAATCAAGTCTGTATCATACAAAGCACATTCCCTATCTATGAGCTAAAATCAGTGTTGTCAATTGCAGATTGCGGAAAATAGCAACTCGTTGAAATCATACGGTAGCCTTATTATAGCGCCACTATAGCCACTAATTACCAACATTCTATACTATATCGAGTATCAAAGAACAATAGCAATTTGTTCAAATTCCACTACGCAATGTAAGTGTTACAGCCACTATTTAACAACACCGGTTTAAATGGCCTTGAAAGTACCTCATCGGCGAGAATTTTCGAGCAGTTAAAGCAAACACATCGCATTATACTGAGAACAGTCTTCAAAAACCCTATATGAAACATAGGTTTTGCAAGCTCCAGGTAACCAAAATGACCAGGACATTCGGCCATGCTGGAAGTGGAAGTCTCACACTTCATCTTCCCATCAATAGTTCCGAGTCTCGGATTACTCAATCCTCCAATTTTCGGCTTTCCTTGTTCCGTTGTTTCGCCGTGCTCAATTTGCACCACATGTCAGATATGTTACACTTGTCTCTCATGTGTGTAGATAAAGTATTCAGTATAATCTTAATATTTTCAGTTCTCGGCTTCCCTGGATCATCCGAGACAAAATTTTGTATCTGATTTTGTACTTCAATCCAGCTGCAGCCAGGTAGCTTTCCAGCTCTTCTCTCCCTCATTAGCACCCTTAGTCTCTCAACATCCTCCCACCTTCCAGCCTCAGCATGCATGTTTGACAAGGTAATATAATTAGAGGCATTATGCGGTTCAAGTTCTAAAAGCTTCACAGCAGCGATTTTACCAAGTTCCATGTTCTTGTGTACACGACAAGTTGCAAGCAGCGAACCCCATAATCCAGCATTTGCTTTCACTTTCATCCCCCTTACTATGCTGAACGCTTCCTCTAACCTACCCATGCGGCCAAGCAAGTCAACTAAACAGCTGTAGTGTTCAGCCAAGGGTTCAATAGCAAAATCTTCGATCATGCATTTAAATAAATCCAAACCCTGATTGGCTAAACCGACATGACTGCAAGCTGACAACATCCCAATAAAGGTAACCTCATCAGGAACCGTGCCCTCTGATAACATTTGTTCAAAGGCCCGAAATGCCTCATTTGCATATCCATTCAAAGCATAGCCCGAAATCAAGGAATTCCAAGAAATAAGATCAACACCTTCAATATCTTTAAACACTTTTTCAGCGCTTTGTACTACTCCGCATTTTGCATACATGGCAATCAGAGCATTGCTAACAAATAAATCATTTATATAACCACTTTTCAGGATCAACTCATGGAGTTGCTTGCCTACTTGCAGAGCAGCAAGATTAGCACATGAACTTAAGGAACATGCAAAAGTTGATTGATCGGGTTTCTTTCCTTCCTGCCCCATCAAAACCAAACTCTTAAGAGCATCTAAGTATAAACCATTTTGAAGAAAACCGGTAATAAGAGAATTCCAGGAAATAACATTCCTCTCCCCCATGGCCTCAAATATCTCTGTTGCTCTATCCATCTCTCCTGCCTGAGCATATCCAGAAATCATAGTATTCCACGAAACAACATTCTTAACATGCATTTGTCTAAATAGATTGAGAGCTTCACTCATTCTTCCACTCTGACAATAGCCTGCAATCATGTTGTTCCAACAAATAGCATCACGTTTATTGAGTTGACTGAAAACTTGACTAGCCTCATCAATCCTTCCATTCTGTATTAATCCCGACATCAAAGCTGTTTTTGCCGCTACGTCTTTGTAAGGCATCTGATTGTAAACTTCCCGTGCTTCATAAAGCTTACCAACCCGAACATACCCGTTAATCATTGTAGTCCACGAAACACAATCTTTATACGACATTTCTTTAAACAGCTTAACAGCTTCATCAATTTGTAAGTCTTGGACATAGGCTGCAATCATCGCATTCCAAGAAACCACATTCTTACACGGCATCCTGTCAAAGAGTTTCCTAGCCTCTACAATCTTTCCATGTCTAGCAAACCCACACAACATTGTAACCCAAGAAACAGCATTAGGATCTGGAATCTTCTCAAACAACTCCCAAGCAGAACTCAAATCACAATTATTAACAAACCCAGCCACCATCAAATTCCACGAAACCACATTCCTCTCAGCCATCCTCTCAAAAAACTCCACAGCCAAACCCATTTTCCCATTCTGCGTATAACCTGCCAACATAGAATTATAAGAAACCAAATCCTTTACCGGCATCTTTTCAAAAACTTTCTCAGCATCATCGAACCGACCCTTTTTAGCATAACCCGCAATCATTGCATTCCAACAAGCAGTATCCAATTTATCAGGAACCAACTCAAGCAACTCTCTAGCTTTTTCAAGCATCCCTTTACGCGTATAACAAGTTATTATCAAAGCCCACGCAAAATTATCTCTTTCTGGCATTAAATCAAACAACTTATGGGCATCTTCAACCATGTTGTTGTGAAGATATCCAGCAATCATGGTGTTCCATGAAACAAGGTTTCTTTGAGACATTTTATCAAACAGTTGCCGTGCATCACTAACTTGACCATTTTTTGCAAACACGGTTATCATGGAATTGTATGTTGCATGGTTTTTGTGTATGACGTTTGAGAATACTTTTTTGGCTTCTTCAATTTTTCCTTGTTTTCCTAAATGGATAATTTTTTTGTTTTGGTTGAAGACATTTTTTGATTGTTCAAGTGTTGATCTTGTTCCAATGTTATTAAGTTTCATACAATGAGTGGGCGTAGCAATCATGTTTTTTTATTGTTAGGAGGGAAAAAAGGACATTGATTTTTTGGGTGTATATTTGTAGTTGTTGTCGACTCTTTTGTATTCCTTCGAGTTGTTGGTGTTTCAAAAAAAAAAAGAAAAATATGCATGTGGAATTCGACTATTTGACTTAAAAAATCAATTTTTAAATCACTTTCAAATTTTGAGAATATTATATTTGTTTGTTATCGTATCATTTATAAAAAAAATCATAATCGATAAAATATAGTTTCAAACGAAAAGCTGGTAAAATATAACTTCACAAAGGATAAATTTTGTTTTAGAGTCGTAAGGTGGAAGTGGTTGTATAATTAAAAAAAGAAAATCAGTTGTGTCTTAACAATTTCATTTCATTTTAGAAGAGTAAAGTTTTATTACCTTAAACAAACATAAAATTGATTTTTTTTTATAAAATATAAAAAATAATCTATAAATGAATTCCAATACTATTTTTTTTTCTTTCTAATTCATAACAAATGGACCTTCAATTTCATATCATTTTTTCTTTTGAAGGCAAAATTTACAATTTAATCCATAAATTAGGTTTTACTTAAAAAAAATATTTGAGGGAAACAGAATTTTATTTATTATTTCTCTAGTATAAATTATGTGATTTTTTTAAGAACCCGCTTTACTTAAGGTCTTTGGCGCCATATGACTCTATAAAGTAGCTTCACAAACTTTTGTTTTTTGGACCAGCTACGAGAATAATATCGGCTCGGATGCTTAGTTCACTGTTTAAAACTCTCCACTTCTTCCGTGAATGTATTTTGGAGATCGAACATTGGTCCTTCCACACAAATTCAGTGATGTTTAATCAACCAAGTTACACTTATTGGATAATTGATGTGCGGCTTTAATCGATCAGTTTTTTTATAAGAAAAACACACAAAATAGTTGCAAAAGTATTCTCCCAAATTATGGAATTAGTAAACTCTTAATAGACGTAGACTTAGATTTCCTCTTACAATTAACAGTTTTTTTTTTTTTTTAAGAAATAGTTTTTCCACACTTGTTAGAGATAATTGTACTATCTTGTACTAGTTGAGAATGGTAGCAATAGTATCCGGGAAGTATTTTTTACGAAGCCAAGAACTGTACTAGCTTTTTTCTTACATAATTTGTGCAAGTTTCATGTAGATATTAAGTTATTTGAATTTGAAGTGGAACTCACTCACTCTTGAATTTGAATCACACAATGATCCTCTCCCACAAAAATTGTTACATTCACCTTTCAGATAGTATTGCATCAAAATCACACAATGATCCTCTCTCACTAGTAAATTTCTTCATAGAATCCAACGTTGGAGGGACACTCACTATAGCTGATTCCTTCTCTTTCCCACCTTGTCTCTCTCCTTCATAACTTCCCTTAGAAATCCAAAGCAGAACGTTTTTGTTTGGAACAACATCATGAATCCCTTTATGTAACTTCTTGTCCTTCTTTTTCTTCTTCTTCTTGCTCTTAATTTCACCCATGCACGAGACTTTAGGAGAAGTGGGTTCTTTTGGAAAATGGAGAATATGTAAAACAGCGTATGGAAACACTTGCCTCACTCCTGGAAGACAACGAACCGGTGAAATAGAAGATGAACCGTGAAAAAATGTTGCGATTTGCCCTTTTCCAGTTACGAATTTCAAAATTGTGACATAAAATGTTATCTTTGAATGAATGTGAAGATATTAATATTTTTTCTTTCACAAAAAAAGGGATCATATCAATATTTCTACTCGTATATTTTAACTAAATAATTTATTCTATTCACAACGTACCGAATAATATATTAGAACGTACTGCGAACCCAAATAACGTATCGACTTTGTATACCCCCTTTGAACCCAATTCTTTAAAAGTTGCGTACCGCGTACCCGAACCCGTACCACGTACTGAAGCGAATTACGAACTTGGTGACTATAAAATCAACCAGTCAGGACGGGCATACTTAGGATTCAAGCCTAACAACTGGCAATCCTCGTCCCTTATCCTTTTCAGAACACTCAAAACCTTCATTGGACATAAAAAGTCACAAACCACATTAATCTCTTTAACAATGAACACATAAGTGTTCATACCAGAAATAAATATGACAATCATTATTAAAACACATGTCTCCTCCAAGGATTTGTTCTAGTGGTACACTAATCACAACTTCAAGCATTTCTCATGAACCTATTCAACCCAACAACAAGTCTCAAGTGAGCATGTGTGTGTGTAGTCTAGCCCTTTTCTTGCTCCTGTGTAAGAGATATTATGAGGAACATGTTCTAACCTTAACACTAAATCAACCGAGAAAAGTCATTTCTTCATTTCATATAAGAGAGATGGGAATTATATGATCATTGGATCATTTGACATTTTAAGTAAGAAGGAATTACAGAAGCTACTTTTGGTTCTCAAAAAACATCATCTTCACGTGGAAAGTTAGTGAGGCCTACTCCTGCCCCCCCAGAGTCAATGATGTCCCCTTATAAATATTTTTGCTTCCAACCCTCTTAGTAATCAACCAGTTTCAGGCACTTGATCATTTTAATGTATTGGTAACCAACCAGTTTTGGGCACTTGGTCACCTTTTTTTTTTTCAAGTCTTTTCTCCTCACACAAACTTATACTACTTTTACTCTGAAGACTTTTCAGGGTCAATTTACCCCTAAAGTTAGAACATGCTCCTTAAAATACCTACCTACACACTTACTCAAAGGCTGCAACTTTGTGCTTTTCTCATAGAGAATTTTCACAATAAAACAAGATGTGGGTATAGCAAAAACACTTAAAACACAAGAAATCACTTTCATGTACAAGAAACAACCATTTGGGAAGAGACAACAAAAAAAAAATTATGTCATAATTTACAATAAAAACAAGCTGCTTTGCGTACCTTTCGCAACAAAACAAAACAAAAAATTAAAATTCAAGGGAGTTTGAAAACACTACGACACTTAACTAAACAAGACAAGACACTTTATTGGTTCCCCCCACACTTGGGTGAAACATTGTCCTCAATGATTTGAAAAGAAAGAAAAACAACAAGAAATAAAAGGAAAAGCAATAAGGAAAGCTCACAATTTATTGGGGACCCTGAGGAAGATCCTAGAGGTTGAGGTGTTGCATCATCCATAAGAGCATGCGGTTGTTTTCTTCATGCATATGATTGCCTCTTTGGACATCACCGCGTAGCCCTGAAATTTCAGCACCTTGTCTTTGTTGCTCGGTGCTCATCCTTTGGATTTCATTTTGCATCCATGTCCACCGATCATTGTCATATTGTCCACCGACTTCATGGTCATGGTGCACCGGATCATCATGCAAGTGTGCACCTTCCTTATCCTCATCATCACTATCATCACCGTGATCTTCTTGTACTTGTGGGTTAGTCCCAACATAAAGCAAATTTTCCACCACCCCCGTGTCAGTCTTGGCCAGGTTAGGCAGAATAATCAGATATTGAGCCCTAGTCAGTCTAAGCTCATATTGGTAAATTTGAGGCGGGCTATAAGGCCTAATAAAGAACATAGTAGTGAGGGTATCTAGATCTAGTCTATTGTTTTCCTCAACAGTGGCGGATCCAGGACCCTGACTCAAGGGGTGCAAAAAAAAATTCATGTAGATAAAACTTTGCAAATTCAATCATTTTTTTTCTTGTCAAAATTACTTTTCTTTTATATTAATTACTATTTTTTTATTTAAATTTGAATTATACTTATATTATTTTGGATTTGATCTAAAATTAGAAAATTGGTTTATTAAGTAAAATTATAAATAAATAAAAAAATAAACAAAGGATACATTTAGAAGAAAAAACCTACACCATTATATATATGTATATATATTTTACAAAAACCTACACTAATATATAGTAGTAATATTTATAACGACTATAGTAATACATACGATGAGTATACATAATAATATCCATAATAATAACTATTTTCCATATTATAATTTATCCAATAGAGTACTTTTGTCAAATAAAAATCCAAAAGAATGCTTATAAGTTACATACGGGGTAAGAAAAAGAAACATCTCTTAACGACCCCTCTTGGCCCAAAGTAACATTTGACCCAAGTCCATCAATAAGGTACATACAAAATCCTAGTTATTTGTTGGCTAATCATTTAAACAAAAGTTGTCGCCTTCCTCATCTTCTTCTCTGGTTCATTTCTAGTTTTATACTCCTTCCACTTCTCCTTCCAGTATGCTGGGTTACGATTCACCTTCACTTCTTACTTCAGTTTTTTATTTCTTTGTGACAGAATAGTGAACCACGGGTGCAAAGAGAATTTTTTAGGGTATGCAAAGTGCAATAAATATAAGGTTACATGTGCAAATTTTGAAATTTCAGGTTGTGCAGGTGCACACCCTCACCTCTATATAGATACGCCCCTGTTCCTCAATCCTATTAATCTCACTTTTCTCACCCCTCCCATCTTCCTAGCAATAAAGGCGATGATTCCACCCACCACTATTTCACTTTCCTCATCCGGTTTCTTTTTAGCAACGGAAACAAGATAATCAAGCAAATAGTAGCAGGTGTTCATAGGTTGATTATTCAACATAGCCCACAACATAAATAGCTCATACCTAGGTTATCCAACAGCCTAACCACATTATTTCTAATACCTAGTGTATTCATGGCACCACTATCAGGGTACCTACAAGCAGATATAGCTTTAGAGACAAGAGTTTTATACCTATTCCTTTGGTCGGCATCCGTGAATTCGATGCGGTGGTTCTAGACTGTTGCTTGCCTTTTACCTGAACCACTTCCTGAGCCTTCAACTTCCTTTTCTTTTCTCTTTGAAGCCATTGACCTTAGGTTTGGGTTGGCTTGGGTGTAGGTTAGGTTTTGGTAAGATTTTGTGTGGGAAAGGTGGTTTTCATGATGGGTTTGGATTTTAAGTAAGATTTTTAAGTGTTTGGGTGAAGATGGGTGAAGAAATTGGTGTTTGTGGGTTAGGGTAAAAGGGTATACGAATTTGGTGATTTGTTGGTTGTGATGGATAATTGTTGTTTTTTATGGGTGGATTAGGTTTATGATGAAGTTTAGAGTTGTTTTGGTTTAAAAATTGTGTGATTTGGTGAAGTTAGAAGAAAGTTATGGAGGTTTGAAGGTTTAGATTATGAAGGTTTAGATTATGAAGGTTTAGAGAGAGAAGTTTGAAGATGAGAGAAGTTTGTGTTGGTTGAATGAGGGAAGAAGAAGAATGTTTTGTTTGGTATATTGGGCAAAATTTGTCGTGCACGGCAGTGCCACTGCAGGCACGGGTCGTGCCAACTCTCTGGAAATTGAGGGTTTGTTTTGGTTAGTTCAGGCACGGCCGTGCCAAGCTTCTGGTCATGTTAGGCTCATTTTTTTCATTTTTTCGCATCGTGTTGGACAAGTACCTACAAAACAAATTGAAATAACACAAAAATAAAAGGCAATTAAACTCGTGGGTTGCTCCCACGAAGCGCTCGTTTAAAGTCATTAGCTTGACAATCAAAAGGTTTCCCTACCTTATACCCAATCTTTCACAAAGGGAGAATGGCATCAAACTGACATTCTCTCCCAAATCACACATGTTTCTCAATGGTATTAGATCCTATGACACAAGGTATGAATAAACTCTCTGGACCCTTAAGTTTAGGTGGCAATTTGTTTGGAAGATTTTCAATAAATTTCTTAAACTGCTCATCTAACTTGGATTTAGCAAATCCTTGTGTTAATGGAATTTAAGGCTTATGAGGTGGTGAAACAAGTGGCTTTTCATTCTCTCCTATGACTTTCTCATTTTGAGGCTCATGACTCCCTATCTCTCTCATTGTTCCATTAATAAAATCAATAGGCATCAATCAACATCTTATAATAAGATGTAAGCATCAATAACATTTAAGAATATCAAGTAGACATTTAGCAAAATACAGACTATTCACACATGACCATATAGAAGCACATCTTTGAATATCACATCTTTAAATAGTTACACATCTTTAAATAACACATCTTTTATTTACACATCTTTAAATAGACTTACAGTTGTGTATGCAATGTCTCTAACTCAACTATATATGCATGTGGTACTGGTTTTGGATATTAGAGGTATGTTACTGATTTATCTCATCTTTAAATCACATCTTTAAATTCGACTGACCATAAATGCATGAACATCAAGTAATGACTCAACAATACTCATTTTTATATGACTCGACAATTACACATCATTAATCATCTATCAATAACTATATATCATTACATTTTAATATTTTAATATTAAAAAAATGGGTTCCACCAAAAGAGAGTCAGGACGGACCCAACAAATTTAAACACCTAAAACAATTTTTATTGTGAAACATTGAACAATAAAAAAAATCACATAAGTTTTATAAAATTATAAAAATAAATTAATAAATCGGATTGGTTAGAGCCAAGAGTTGAACCTTAACAAATATAAGGCCTTCACTTTTACCAACTTTATTTAAGGAACTTTTACCAACTCTTATTAGAAAACATTCATTCATAAATTTTCATATTATATATTTATAACTAAATTAAAATATCGAGTATTTACCAGCCCTAAAGAGAGTGTGTTTCACATTAATACAACTTTGTCCAATAGATTTTTTTTTTCGTCTCCATAATCGAAGTACACCCTCTGATCACTATTATAAGAAAATTTTACATTTTAGATTCATTCAATTAATGATGTATATGGTCTTTATTATAGACCACATACATCATTAAATGAATGAATCTAAAATACAAAGTTTTGCTTATAATTTAGATATAAATAAAGTTTTTTTTTGACAAGATATAAATGAAGTTATCATGCCCACTTTCATGTGAAACTTATTAAATCAATAAATATTTTTATTAAAGATATTGTCTCGTGTATGTTTTTAAAATAATGTATAATTATTCTCTTTTTTATTTAGAAGATAGTAAAGAACAAATAAATTTAACTTAAAGATCAGTAACAAACACTTGTCATCTATATTTTAAAAAGCTTAACTTCAATTTTGTTTATGTGTCAGTTAATTAAATCTAATTAGTTTTATAATTTATTTGTTATGTTATTTTATTAAATATACTATAATGTGAATTATTTCATATTTTTTTATGCATCAGTGATAAACAATGGTGTCGTATTTTTAGTGTAATATCTCACTCGTTAGTTATTGGAATATTATCAGCCGAACGTATCAGAGGGTAAATGTTCAGGAAATTCATTCACGACGAGGAATGTTTTATCATGCAATGGCTGTTAAACGCGGGATTAGTTGTCAGTGTCAGATTAAGAACGTGTAAGACCAAGGGCAAAATGGTAAAAAGACACAAGGGCTATTTAAGGCCACAAGGGCCATTTTTCCTTCATTTTTGCAAGCCCTTTCTCTCTCAAGGAGTATGAAATCAGAATTGTGCTCTTTCCTCTCTCTAAGTCGTCGCCCTCCCTCTCTCTAAACTTCAATCCATTCCAATTCTCATAACATGATCATGATTGTGCAAGCTTAGAATGATGTTGGTGTTGTGTAAGGAAGATTGAAGCTTGGGTTAAGATTGGATTTCCTCTCTATCATCAAGACAAGAAAATCAAGAGGCTAAGGTTTTGAGTACTTAAAGTGGAGTTGGAAATATAGCATGCATTTGGAGTTGGAACTTGGGAAAGAGTCCAGAATCAATAAAGTGAGTTCTCTAGATAGTATCTTACCCTTGGGTTGATGTATGTTATGTGAGGAATGATTGAAAGTTAGGTTTTATACAATTATGAAATTAGTTCCCTTTTTGACATTAATTTGTTGGATTTATGTAAATTGTTGTCATGCACTGGTTTTAAACTGTTTTTCAGGTACCCTAGATGTATTGTGGATATTAGAACTTGATTTTTGAGGTTTTTATGTGAAAATCACGATTTTCTGCATTTTGGGTTGATGAACTTTGCTTAGAGAGAGCCCGGTTTGCTTAAGCGTGCCAAACGTTGAGAGGACAACTTTGTTCGCTTACGTGTTCGCTTAAGCGAACTGGCAAGCGAACTGTTCACTTAGAGGGTCGCTTAAGCGACCAGCACTTTTACAGCACCCTTTGAAAATTGTTCTTGTGATCCAAAATGTTGTCCGAGGCCGTTCTTTGCACACTTATGTAACTTAAACAAACCCTCAATGTCAAGAAACTAATGTGCATTATACGTCGAGGTATTATACGTAAAAAGCATGAGTAACATTAGCATTTCTCCAATGGTGAGTGGTACATGAGAGCACGATAATATTCGTGATTTATGCTCGGGTAGGAATTATGTCTAGGTAAGGGTGAGACCTAGAGCCTCGACTTAGGCAGTCGAGATTATGTATGATAGAACGCCTCTAAAGCGTATTATGGAATGGCACCTATATGACTATATGTATGATTAAGATTAAACAAGCAAGTATTCTACCGCTAATCGGGTAGGTTACGGACCTGTGGTAGATAATCAAGCAAGTATAAGTTATAAGACCTTTACGCATGATCAAGACTATAAATAAGATGTAGGTGTCGTGTCTCTTGTTATCCATGCCAGGGGGATGCAAGAGGTTCACGCCAGGGGGACGGGACACGCTTCGCAAGGTAGGCCCGCACGACACTAAGGGAGTCCGATGTACCTTAGCTAGGTTTTCATCGGTCATGTATGAGATTGTACTCGGGGTTACTCCACCCGATACACTCCGTAAAATGAACTCAAATAATAATGTTTGATCAACGCTAACCTCTAACATAATGAATGAATACGACTATGTTATGATATGATCACGATTATGATATGCTATTAGATATGTACAGGCTTATGCAAGTAGAGCAAGCTATGAAATTATACCGACGACGATCTTAGGATTCCCCAATCGTCCGGTTTAGGATTGTGTCATCAATAAGCATGTTAGGTCTTGATGCGTTTAGCGTATCTCAAGTTAGCGGTCTTAGGTTCCCTTGACCTCCAAGACACGTATGATGTAAGGCCAGACCTATAAGATAAGTTAAGAAGAACCTACGACGGACCTAATATGCACGACCGTCTAGGTAAGCATGATCCACACACGTATAATCAACCGGCAAGTTATATTGTAGACACGTGGTGACCCCAGGTTTCCCCGAGGTTACCTATAGCCTAGGATTAGGTAGAACTCACTGAGACATTATGTCTTATCCCAATCCTTATTTGTTTCAGATCAGTAGGTTGGTTTAGCAGGATTTAGCAAGCTTGCAGCCGAATGGATAAACAGTAAGGACTCGTTCGTACCCGCTGCAGGATGTTCACATGGACTTAAGAGTGATTTTATATATATTGGATAGTATGTGTTGTATTTTTAGATGTACAAACGTGAATTGTTGTATATGATATTCATTCGAAGTATTTAAGTTGTAAATTTTAATATATCCAGTACTAAAGATAATGCACATGCTAAACTTTCTAGATACGTTTAGTGTGGGTGTTACATTTCATATAAGTGTAAAAGCAAATAGAACAAAGGTTACTGAAAAATAAAGAGAAAAAATATAGTTTTTTTTTAAATAAAGAAGAAAATAAATAGTTAAGAGAAAAAAAAGTGTGGAATGTGAGTGAGACATTTCTTTCTTTTTTTTTTTTGAGGGAAAATGTGAGTGAGAGATAAAAGATGAGAAGAGAGGGGGAATGTAGGGGAGAGAGAAGAGACCACATGTGTGTGTGAGAGAGAAAATGTATGTTACAAAAAGTTATGAGAATTCAAATAAGAATAAGATTTTCTAACAAAAAAAATAAGAATAAGATTTTTTTAGAATCGAAATATGAAGTTTGGCTATAGTTTCTTTATTTTTATAAAATTGTCCTAATTTTACTTATGTGTTAGTTTTTTTTTTTGGGTGTTCGGAGTTCTTTACATATATTATGCATTGTCCTTACCAACTGAGTTAAGTTCACGATAACACTTGTATGTTAGTTAATTAAATTGGAGTAGTTTGATAATTTATGTTGTATATTATTTTCTTAAACGGTAATTTGAAAAATATGATTTTGTTTTTTTGGATCTTAAGTATGTGATTCTTGAAAAAAGTAAATAAAAAATAAAAAAAATTCTTAGGCAAGATAGGTTCATGTGACAGCGCTTTATATGGAGATCTAGGGCATGTATATTGCTTGTAGACAGGGGATAGAAGTGGGAATAGACCAGACCGTCAGTTATGGGTCTATGGTCCAGCCTATTTAAAGTTTGGTTCGGCCTAACTTGTTTATTAAATAGGTTATTAGCCTCAAGCTTTTTAAAAAGTTCACTAATTTAAATATGTCAGGTTAAGACTTATAGAAAAGCCTATCAGGCCGACCCATATATGTGTAATTACATACACTACATTATATAATACATGTGTGTTAGCTCTACACGCGTATATGCTAATAAAGTGGGGGAAAACATATGTAGTTGATTTACAAAATTTTGTTGACCTATTAGCCTTTTAAAAAAATATATGTTTGTTAGCCTTTTTATAAATAGGCCATATGATATATTTAAAATTATTAGTACAAATTAGGCTTTTAGACAGACTGATAGGCGAGACAGAGTTTTTAAAAAGGTCATGTCATACTTAAAATAAAGTCTTTCACAGACTAATAGGCCATACTTAGGCCTTAGTTTTTTCAACTAGGTCTGACCTATTTAAGCAAAGTCAGCATCGGTCCGACATATTCCCACCTCTAATAGGGGATCACACACCTATAAGTGGAGAATGACTCAAGTTTTAGTCGACATGGTGATTGGTAATAGAGAACTGTATCATTAACGGGATTGTTCCTATCTTAATTTGGCATATATGTGACCTAAAAAACATGAATTAGCAAGTTCAGATCAATATGGCATGAAGAAATTAGATCTGCTGATTAGCTAGCTAATTTTAATATATTTTTGTATTCATTTAACATTTTAACTTATTAAGACTTTTCCTAAAGAGTTTTAAAGTCTCATTTTTTTTGACATTTCTGATGTTTGCATTCTAAGAAAGTTTGTTTAATTGATTAGTTTTTATTTCTTGGGTTACCAAAAAATGAAAAGAATGAAGGGTGTTTTGGGAAGTGTCAGCATTAAGTGGGTCTGCGTTGGCTTTGGGGCTATCCTTCTCAACTCATACGAGTCAAGAGATATCCAAACCAATGTACGAGTCAAGAGATATCCAAACCAATGTACGAGTCATATATCCAATGAAATAAATTCCTCGTCCCTTGAAACAAGAAATTTTGTGATTTTCATGGTCGTTATCTATAGTTTATAACCCTAGTCAAAAGTTGACGTGACCAAGTTGTACATACACGTTGTGTGTTGAAAAATATATTACGAGAAATTTCCAGCCTATCATACGAGAAAATATATACTTATAATATCCTTCTCAATCCAATAACAAACAAGAGAATAATTTAGAATAAAACAATTAAATAGATATAGTTGTCGTTAATAACTGCGTTGCCCTATTGGCATGAGTTTTAGTCATTCTTTGCATTTCCTTGTTTAAAAAAATAGAGAAAAACATGAGGCTAGCCCCTGGTTTTTACTACAAGTCAAATATTAAATTTTAATTTTGACGTTAGATTACAATGCTAGCTATTAGCCCATTGTAAAGGTTATCCAAGCATACCAAGTCCTGTAATTAGTTATGCAAATTAAATTCTATCTTACCAACTACTATATATACAAATAGCACATAGAATCATAGATCATTCAAAAAAAATAAAGATAAAAAAACCATTGTTAATTTTTGGTAGAAATAGCAAAACACAACTTTTTGAAATTCAAGAAACCAGGAACTCTCTTTTTTAATCCCAAAAGGCAAAGTATCATAAAAGAAACACTTTTCCAAATTAATGGGGCGCTGGATGAAGCCAGAGGTACAATATATACTTTAAACTGATTTATTATTATTCTCATGTTTATTCATTATATGGGTTTTTTTAAACTATTTATGATATCTTTATTATTTTTAGTAATTATAGTTTTGTTTAATACTTGAATTTTCACTTTTTATATATAGGTTTACCCTCTATTGGCTGCAATGACCTTTGTGACAAGCATGTGTGTCTTCCAGTTAACAAGAAACTTGCTCCAAAACCCTGATGTTAGGTACAATTCAAATAAGAAAGAGCAAATTAGCGACGAAAATTAGCAAAAAAAAGATGAAATTCCTATCTATTAGAGGGAGATTTCATGTTTTACCTCATTAAATTTTTCTTCCTAATTTAATTAGGGAAATGTTGGTGCCCAGAACACTAGTTAAGGATGTTAAAAAAGGAAATTATATAATAGTTATTGCATTGAAAACTATGTAATTAGTATTAAAAATGTCAAAAATGTTTCCTTTTATGGTAATAATTTTCTTTTTGGCATCTTAATCAGTGTCCGGGGCACCGGTTAACATGACTCATTTAATTATTTAGATTGTTAGTTCAAATTTTTTTACTAGAATCTTTATACCGAAGAAAGGAACATATTTTGTATATATACACAAGACTTTACATACGAGTGAAAGACAAACAAACAACAAGCTACACGGTTAATTCTTTTTGAATTATAAAACTAATCTTGATGAACACAATATTTATAGACCTATGAGACATAACTTTGATACGCAACTAATGTAATTGTTTGATTTCTTAAGTTTGTTTATTTGGTTTGATAATTTCCAACGTAGGATAAGCAAAAATGGCCGCACCAAGGGAGTGTTTGATAACAAAGAAGAGGGAGAGAAATATGCTAAGCATGGCTTGAGGAATTTCCTTCGAACTCGACCACCAGAGGTTATGCCAGCTATTAATCACTTCTTTAGTGAACAGAAATGAAGAAGTGTTACTTATATGGACACCAACATATATTTCAGTAGATGAAAAAAATAAAAATCGAAGTGTTTATTTGTAACATAAGTTGTTTGCATGCATGAGAATTTTGTCTTATCGTGTATTATTAACATTATGGCATCTTGTAAATGTTGCATCAAATAAAAAAAATATTGTACCAAAAAAAAAACTGTTTGTAATCCTTTTTTATCATAATTACTAGCGTTCCGTGTTCATTTGTCCGATCTTTTTATTGTGATAATGCATATGAATTACAAACATTAATATGCTAACGAGTAACTAATTTTGATTAAACATATTAGTATAGTGACAGTAACAAATTTTGGTTCAACATATTAGTATGTCTGATCTTCTTTGTTTTGGATTGATACATCATCCCCTCACTTTAAATTTGTCTTATAAAAAAAGTGAATTAGTAACAAAAATTAAAAAATAAAAAATTGCCCTCTAATGTGTTGAACGGGTGTGAAAAAAATGGTAGAAAATAATATTTGTTTAAAATTTTGTAGTGGCATTTACAAAATATTTTCCCTAAATTAGATAGAAGTGTAAAACATTATATTACACCTATTTTCCTAATAACCGTTATGTGAGTGTTTGTTAGAGTTATACAAAAGATGAACTTCTTATATATTTGATACATGAGAGGATCCTTTAGATATGAGTACATTTATTTTTTGAAAGAATGTGAGTACATTAAATATATCAAAAATAAAATATTAATTGAACCCCTAATTAGAAACAAAATAAATTTTCTCAAATAAGTTCATATAAACCGTGTTTTACTTTTTTTTATTCCCTTAAAATAAATGTTGTCATTGAGGAACACATTTGCTCGTCTTGGTTTATTTTATTTTTTTTCAAACATCTTTTGTGGTCGATAGATATATATGAATTTCCGCTTAAAAACAAGATGTGTGAATATTCTAAACTTACTAGTTTTCGTCATAGTCCATATCATTTTGAGTATTACTTTTCTCACCCTATAAAATTTTCGTGTGCCCTATTTTTTTTCAAAAATACCCTTGTTCGGATTATTTTTTCCAAACTGCATTGTTAGTATTTTCCAGATGTATCCGGATTTTAAAATCCGAAATGATCTTTTTTCAGAATTTTTTCATTTTAAGCTTTCAAATTCGTAAAATAACTGCAAATAGAAATATAAAACAGAAATAAAAAGATAAAAATTACTCATTTTATTGATATATTAATAATACATTACAATAATGTTAAAACTTTTTAACCTTATTACATAAGAACCTAAAACTATTTCTAAGGGGAAGAGAGTAAGTTATACCAGTGGCTCCAGCCTCTGGTGGAGAGGAAAGAGGGGAGGAGGAAAGAGGAGGGAGGGGAAGAAGAAAAGAACATTGGCGGAGGCATAGGGGCCAGACAAATCAACCTCACACCCAGATTGGACCCTTCCTCATTGACCGATTATATAACCCCTGATGGATTTTCAAAGAGGGCTCTTTCTAAAAAAGGTCAACGATGGAAACACATCATTGTAGAAGGAAGAGGAGAAGAGGGTGTGAGAAATTGTAAGGAAACGAAGCTTATTTATAGGGAGGGAGGGTAAAAAAAAAAGGTGGGAAAGCCATTATTTCAGTCAAAAAAGTGTAAAAACACGTTTTTCAACTTGACCACCGCCCAACACAATTGAAAAACGTTTTCTTTGTGGTGCAGACCACCGGCCAAAAGCTTCTGATGCAGTCTGGATTATATAATCCGGATTACACATTGATTCCGGATTATATATTCTGGAAAAATACGATCTTGGGTGAAACTACGGGAAACTTGGCTCTTTTTGTAGGGTGAGGGTTGGTTCGGATTGTATATTCCGGACAGCTTCAGCATTGGATTCTTTTGTGTGATCCACATTGCACCGACAGTTTAAGTGGTTCACAACGCCCAAATAACTCTATAAATATGGGTCCCTGTTTTCATTACAAGTAAACTGCACTAGAGAAAAAAAAATCATGGAATTCCCTGGCTTTGATTCGAACATGAAGCTAGCGGCAGTTTACTACAACGGGGAAAAACCACCCCATCAGTTTAGGATTCGCAACGATGTCACCCTCTCTGAGCTCAAGGATGAGCTGGATCAAATCAACCGTCAACTCAACCACAGACACACGAGGAGGGTGGTCGGTGTTGAATATCGATGTCCATTGTCCGACTCAGCCGGATTTCTTCGGTTCAGCCAGATGAAACTCACGAACGACGATGATGTGAGAACCATGTTCTCTGTCTTTACTCAGCACAGTACTAGAAGACCGATCGAGTTGGACGCATCGTTGGTTAGATCTGCTGAACAAATTCAAAAATGTTTGATCCGGTCCAGTAACTACGAAGAGATCAGGGCTCTGCTGGAGGGACCAATGGAAGAAGTTAGTTTAGATGATCCGTGATAGTGTGTTATGTTTTAATTAATCGCGTGTTTTATGTTGTTTTAATTACGTGTTAGTTATATGTTGTTGAATTAAGTTGTTGCATTATGTTTTGAATAATATATATA
>Ga0228710_1005867_pt1 | contig 18900 bp, 9 predicted proteins | sample MedpolnodulmetaG_FD_177995 | JGI IMG/M metagenome (GOLD analysis project Ga0228710, IMG submission 177995) | Root nodule microbial communities from Medicago polymorpha collected in Santa Monica, California, United States - pink nodules | ecosystem: Host-associated > Plants > Roots > Nodule...
TCATAATAAATCATATAATAAAATATAGCACATCAAAAATCAACACCAATCAACATAATTCATATAAGTCATATAAAAGACTCTCGACTCAACCAAAAATAATTAAATAATAAATTGGGGCGTTACATCACTAACTATAATTAATAAGAGTATTTTAGTAAATGTTACTAATTTTATCATTAAAATCAACACAATTAATTATTTCCTTAATAATCGTGCACAAACCTTAAACGACTAATATTGTGAGACGGAGGAACTAATTGCTATTTTTTGATATTTTACACAAACCAAGTTAATCGTAACCACAGTGTAAAAATCAGTTTTATATTTACCATCTCTCCAAAAGACATTAGTCAAACTTGACTCTTGATCTAACTATACACTATAGTAGAATGTGACATCTTGGTCTTGTCTATTTTGTAAATGGCTAAATAAAGCTTGAGCATCACGCGCTTCAATTGACTTCAACTTTTCCGTGTAGACATAATTGTGCATATGTTTCAAATTTATACCAAGATTATTAAATCCACCAACATCATCACCAAGATGACTTCAAGGGTGTGTTTGGATAGAGGGTTTAGGAGGGGAAGAGAGAGGAGGATTTAGATTTCATTTTTAAATTACGGACACTATGAAATGTTTTTTTAAAGAGTTAACATATTAACATGATAAACGATCATATAATACTTCAATCACACTTAATTTATTTTAGAGAAACATGTTATATATTCCGGATATTAAAAAAGAAAAATAAACTCTCCCCTCCCTTCCCCTCTTAAACCCTCAACCCAAACACACCCCAAATATTTGTAACTCATACCAGCATTCAACAAATTTCTCATAGAACGTAGCACATGTCTTTGCTCAGGAGGTACAAACTCATGATTGTGATCCAATACCAATTTGGTTATTTTATATAAACCTTCCTTGCTTACATTAAATCTCACCATAGCATTACAATTTGTTCTTGAATTTGCCCTCTCATACACCACTTCACCTCCGAGTTAAACCCTTGTCCAGAAAAAGATAGTTGAACAAATTTCATATCAATTTATAGACATGTAGCCTCAAATTTGATTTGATTTGTACTTTTAAACTCAAATATAGTATGAGGATTATGATGCGACAAGGTTTCCTTTCATACTAAATTTCACATGCTTTGAATCTCTAATCTGGTTTAGACAAAACTTAAGGGCTATAAACAACTTGAAACACATATATGTAGTAGAGCACATGTAAATGACACTAAAGTAAATGCAGATAAAATCTGAAATCAAATGGCAATAGACATGTGATATTTATGTATTCCTCTACAATGATACCAAAGCCTTGGAGCATGATTTCCACCAAATCACGTATTTTCAAAATATAGATATATAAATTATCACTTTCACAGTTTGAAAACAAAATATAATTCATGTAAATCAGACACACTGACATTAAAGAATCCAAGGACACAAAATCAGCATTACGGCACAACTTTTTCCTGTACAGTGAAAAAGTGGTTGGATGACAAATTGAATGAAGAAACGCGTTGCAAAGAGTTCATCACCACCTATAAGTCAAGCTTGATGTTGAGAGGTTCAGTCTTATTGGAGAAAAGAATCTTAACTGGGCAAAGAGTTCATTAATTCACTTCCACATATGGATCAAATGTTCACATCAAAGCATGCTAATTAAGTCAAGCATGCTAGTTTCAAAGCTTTGATGGATCATTATTATTCTTTTTTTGTTTTTAAACAAAAGATGTTAAGATTCCTTGTATAAACTGCAATTAGGGTGACCAGACTCACCAATCAATTACGGGTGCTGTGATAGTGAAATATAACTCTCATTGATGTACAGAATTCCAATAAATTAAAATAGAAAATTGTTGTTAACACATATCATAAGGCTGAGAAACACATGTAAAATACGAAATTGCCCCTCGGCAGTTAATTGACGAGAAATTCAAAAACCGGCTGCAGTTAACTATCGAGGAAAACCTCGATAGTTAACTGCCGAGAAAAACTGCTGATGAATGAGATACACCATCATTGGCATAGGTTACGTATGGGCGAAGAAAGTAATGACCATGATTTTTCTGTCGATGAAGAATGAAACGGTATTCAATAACGTCTCAAGAAACTCCCTTACAAAATGAAGCTTGAAATCAAAGAGGTTTTGCGGCAGTTGGCATTTCCTGAAATCACCATGATGTCTCCACCACCACGAAAAGTACCAACCAACGGAGCCAAGAAAAAAGTGGATATTGCGAGGTCTAAAGAAAAAATTACATCGACTAGTCGAATCCCTTCTTCATGGGAGGTTGTTGATTCCCAAAATCCGGATAGTCAACCGTCACCAACAACTTCATCATATAAAAAAAAAAAAAGTGCTCGTCTTGGTAAAACATCACTTTCCCCACTTCCACCACCTTCTTGGTATCCAAAGCCTAAGGCTATTCCGGTTATGAGGCCTATTGATTATATGCCACGCTTCATGCTTCCATTTATTGAAAAAGTGGTGGATGTTATAGGCGACGAACATTGTAGATTTCGGGCTATAGCCGAGTTCATGGGATTGACCGAACAAAATCATATCATGATTCGTAGACATCTTATTCAAGAGTTGAAAGATCATAAAGATGATTATGTTGAAGTATTTGTGGGTGAAGATCGTTATAACTACATTTTAAATGGCTTACATCCTCCCGCAAATATGAAATGTTGTGCACATCTTGTTGATACGTGGTTGACTTTTCCGAACATGGGACACATTGTTGCTAATTATTACAAAAAGTGTGTGGTCGTGTTGACAAATCTTGAAGTTGGAAAATCAAAATCTTTTTTCCCACTAAGAAGGCCACCACCGTCGGGTAAGCAAAAAACTCCCATTATGTGCCTTGGGGTAATTCCGAATCATTTCGTGCTTATTTATTTGAAGAATGGTTGTCCACTACCTCCATCATCTACGGAGTGGCACGATCACAAGAAAGAAGATGCGGTGACTTGGGAAGATGAGTATTTGGATCAACATGAGTTGTTCCGAAAGCTCATAGTTATTGAAAGTGGAAGCAAACCGCCACAACCACAAAAAGAGTCAAACAAAGTGGCGCCTATTTTGTTGGACACTCCCGAAAAATCAAAGCAACAATTTGAAGTAATTGCGGAAGATGAGGAAGATTCTATTTCACTTGATCTTCCCCAATCACTTGTTAATGTTTACACATTTTATGTACATTTTATTGATTATTACGTTTCGTTTAATTACATTCTAATGCTTTTGTGAAGTGAAACATGTCTGAGGTTGCAAAAATTGAAGGTCGTGTTAGGTACGCCGCTTTTAAAAAGACAATTAAGGTTATGATAACGCCGACCGACTCTCTTGATGATTTGAAGGCACAACTTAACACTTATTTTGAGCATCTTGGTGAAAATCAATATACACGTCACTTGTTTGGTCAAATGTCATGCATAAACCTAGGAGAAGATAGAGATGAATACGCATGGAAAACGACAAGCTATATGCATTGGCTTATTGAAGACGATAGCGACGTGGGATTTATGTTTCGCAATATGGTGGAAAATAATATATTATATATGTATGTTCGTTCCATATGCAATTGCGTTGAATGTGTTGTTTAATTTAATGATATGTAATGAATTGTTTGATTATGGACACTTAATTATGAACACTATGTAACGTTTTGATGAATTTTAAACTTTTGTGTATTTTGAACCAAATGTCGGTTTGATTTAATTATGGACAATTGTAAAAGATATTGTATTTTTCTTGTTTATGACTGAGATTAAATGTTGTATGAGTTATATTGCATTTGGTAATGTTCTGGTTTAATTACAGGTAAAAGCTGGCCGAAAAATGACTTGGAAATGCTTTAGAATTATGCAGAACCCACTGTATGCATAATTGTTTTTTTCAACAGTTAACTACCAAGGAACAATTTCGTCTTTTACATGTGTTTCTCAGTCCTATCAAATGCGTGAACAACAATTTTCATTAAAATACCATGGTAGAAACTAACTTTAGATAAATTATTTTACTCACCACTCAATTAAGTTTGTATAAATGTGATGTGACACGATGAAACCAACTAAACGCTGAGATAAATTATCATTTGATTTTTCCCATTGCTACCATTACAAGTGTGTTTCATATATATGCTACACCCAACACACTCCTTCAACAGATTGCTCTTTATTTATATTTGAGTCTATCAAACTCATAAACTTTTTTTTTTCTTTTCTATAATTGAGTACATCGAACACTATGAGACTATATATTTCATTTATCTCAATTGGTTCCTTTTTCATCACTCTGAACCAGAAAATGAGATTTATATTTTGTTGGACCGAAAGCCAAATAATAGACTATATATGTCATAAATAAATAAACAAAATGACCTTTAGACTAGAAGTTTGCGGTCCCTCGATATTTTAAGATCATCGATCACAGCCGTTAAATTCCTATGAGATGAACCACCTTCTTGAGCAGCATGTTTAGCCTTATCCCCAAACTCTCGAGCATACTTTCTGATTTTCTCAGCTTCGTCACCACCACCATCCATCAATCTCCTCACAGCCTTCTCAATATTATCCCTCCCCACCACCTTCTCTCTCTCCCCAATACCAATTGAACTCCACTCAGCTGCCCCCACCTCCACCCCAATTTGTCGCACCTGTGTTATCAACTTTTCATTGTAAAATTGTTCTCCATGCACCGGCCACGTGATCATTGGAACCCCTGCACTAACCGCCTCCACAGTGGAATTCCACCCACAATGCGTCATAAACGCACCTACAGCAGTGTGGCTCAGAATCATAACTTGTGGAGCCCAACCCCTAATAATCGAACCCTTCTTCTTTTGGATATTTCTCTCTTCAAATCCCTTTGGCAACCATTTTCCTTTCTCCTCTTCGCTCTCATCCTCTTTCCCTTTCTTCTCCGGAACAACCCATACAAATTCGTTACCCGATGCTTCTATCCCACATGCAATCTCGTAAAGTTGCTTATCAGGGAAAAGGCAGAGGCTTCCAAAGCATATGTACAACACTGAGTTATCTGGCTTCGAGTCTAGCCAACTGAGACACTCATCCACACTCACAACACTCTGTTGTCCCCTCTGTGCTTTTTCTTGAACAGTTCTACGAATAAGAGAAGCTGGACCGAGATGCCAAGCTTTGTGACCCGTAGTTTTCTCATAGTGTTTGATGTACTCTTCACCGTCAAGTTCAGCAAAATTGTTAACAATGATTCCATTGCTTTTGAAAACCGTCTCCAAAAGCGCTTCCAACATTTCACTCATCTGCTTAGGTGGTGTTGCATTCATGACAATAGAATGAGGAAGACCAGGAATCACAAATGAAGCAGAATCATAAAGAGAGTGTGCTTTAACAGATTCTAAGGCACAAATTGCAAACAGAGAGAAACCGTTGAAAGAGAGTCTAGGAATTTGAAGCTTGTTTGCAAGTTCATCAACCCAAGGAAACAAGAAATCCGCCACAATGCAATCCGGTGGGTGCTGCTCCACGAAGTGTTGGATGGGTGGTTGGAGGAGAGTGGTGGCTTGAAAGATCTTGCGGAGGTTCTCAAGGTCGATGGCGGCGGAGAGGCTTTCAACGCCATCAGGTAGGCCAACCTCTTGGGAAGGAAATGGAACAGTGTGAATACGGAGGTGTTGGTTTAAAGGGATAGATTTGCCAAGGATTTGAGCGTTGGAAGGTGTGGTTATGATGGTGACATTTTGACGGCGTAAGGCAAAGAGTGTTGCTATGTCACATAAAGGGATCATATGACCAGGAGCTAAGTAAGGTATGAAGTATATATTAAGTGCTTTCTCTTCTCCTTCCATATCCATCTTTGTTCTTTCTTCCATCGCCAATTCTTCTTTGTGCGTGTGTGGATACAATAAGGAGTAGATTATAACAAAGTGACAAACAATTCTTGTGTGGTTTCCAATGACCTATCACTGAAAATGTTGTATATTTTTTGTCATTTTCCATTTATATAGACCCTGTCAACTTGATAATTTAATAAAAAGGTTTGTTTAACATGTGCAATAGTACACATGTTAAAACATCTAATAGTAATAATTTTTTTTTAAAAATGTTGTGTCTTATCTGTATTGCTGTATACTAATGGACGGACATATATGCATCAAGAAAAAGTAAAAGAAAACGAAAGATACTAGATCTGCCTGCCTCATTTTTGTTCTTGAAAAACGGTTGATTTAAAATTAAACAAATAAAAACACAACACTCTAATAGAATTATCCTCAATAATGCTCTGCCTCATGCCACTTTGCAAGCCTAGGAAGAAGATATTGAAGAAATCAATTTCAATATGCTTTAGTATAAAAAAAGGTGTTAGGTAAGACTTTGGTTAATTCTATCAAAGAAAAATGGGACTTGGATCCTCTTCGGTGAAGATTTGAACCTTTATTTATCCTTTTAATAATTATAAATGCTTGTAATGAAAAAAATTAATGGAGAGGATCTTATTGGACTCTTCGGTCACAGAAGAGAATTTGCTCAAAAAAAATGTTGGATGATGCGAAATATTTTCGCACAAATCACACTAAGCATGCACGCACAATTATTATATATTATTGTTTTGATAAAAATTAGCTTAGTTATGCACTGGGAAAAAAAAAAGCTTGTAGGTTTATTTGAGTGTCATACTTTCATTGTACCGTCCAGGGAAGATAATTTGGATATGGTAAGATTTTAATTGTATTATTTTAATTAAATAATAATATTAATAATAATAAGGCTTGGTTAAAAATAACGAATAACTGATACGTTTGTTTATTGTAGATGACTTTATAGTTATCAAATAGTTGATAAACTAGCTTATAACCGATAGCGGATAAGCTAGCCGACTGAATTTATAGTGTTTGGTAAAATTAATGATTAACTAGTAAATATGAAATAACATAAAAATATATATTTAATTAATTTTATTTTCCAATTAAATTTGTAGGGGAAAGTTGAGATAAATAATGATAAGCTATAATCTTTAAGGTATAAGCTACTTAATTAGCTAGTAAAAATAAGTTATAAGCTCGTGATAAAGTGACATTTATCAAACAAATCTTATTTTGGTCAAATGAGCATATAAGATATAAATTATAAGCTCAAAATCATGTCTTATCAAACAGACCCTAAGAGTTAAATGTGTTTAGTCCATACAAATCCGTACAAAATCACGAGCTTTCACGTTTAAGCCTTCTAAAAAAATTATTCATTTTTAGTCCCTACTTGCGTTTTATAAAGACTGTGTTGAGGACTAAAATATCTATTTTTATAAACGTTTTCAAAATCGAGATTGTTCTTAAAAGCTACAGTATTATAAATGACTATAATTATCTTTAAAATTTTATAGGGACTAAACTTAAAAACTTATAATTTTTTTAAGAGGAATAATAAAAATAATAAATTGTGGATTTGTAAGTAGCTTAGTGTTCGTGCTTTCAATCGTGGATTTGTAAGTAACTTGTTTTTAATTGTGCTATCATGCTTAGCGGAATAATAAAAATACAGGCTTTCGTGTGATTTGTGCGAAAATACATGATGGGTTTCTGATGAATAAGGAATGTGCGATTTTGTTATTAATTCAGTGATTAGATTTCTGTTTTCTCGGATATAAATTTATGTCAATTATGCCAGAAAGCATGGAATTGACAACTGTTAGCAGGAAGATTATGAGAAATTTTTTTAAGGTCATGAATCCAATCCATCTTGTTAAGCATAATTTTTATGGTTAAATAAATTTTTCAACTCTAAACACACATAGAATATTCATTTTAGTCTTTAAAAAGTAAATTTGGATGTTTTCATCCTAGAAAAAAAATTGCTTCATTTTTGGTTCTTTAACATGAAAGAATTCTAACATTCTAGGCATTATAGATACAAAAACAAAAAGAAATTTCCTAGAGGATAAAAATATGGGAGCTTCTATGGTGCAGTCAGAAAACTGACTTTTTTAAAAAAGTTAATTTTGATTTTAAGGTTTGATTCATTTTTAAATTGTTGATTACTGATTAATGATCAATAGTAATTCATCTAATAATGCTTGCAACATCTTCGACTTACAGGTACTATTTTATCGTTGGCATCTTTAACATGCAAATAGATTTGATGATATTATGTGATAGTCTTAAGTGTTATACTTTGTGGGGTGTTACACTTAAAACAAGGTAGAATAAAATTAGATTAAGTGTAGTCTTGTTAATCTGATGAACTGATGATACTATGGGGACTGAACTTTTGATGTTACAAACAGTGGGGTGTTACTCACTATATTTTTGATATTATAGTGTTAACTTCATCAGAAAAGTCATTTTCACGACTTCACCATATCCGGTTTTATTTTTTAGAGGCTCTAAAATCAAAGTTTGCTTATTTGTAGGGACAAAAACTTATTATGGAAAACTTACTTACTATCTAAGAGGGATGCTAGCAACACTCTCTTTTGAGCACTCTCTCTAGCACTCACTCTTTTATTGGGTGAAATCAATGTATGTCCCACCACTTTATGTGAGTTCCATTTCCAAAGTGTATGTCCTACATTAATTTTACCCAATAAAAAAGTGAGTGTTAGAGAAAGTGCTCAAAAGAGAGTGTTGTTAGCATTTCTCTACTATCTAAACATATTGTTCAACAGTTTTATGTTCAACTTGTGTGAGAGGCAAGAGGGAAGAAAAAAAAACTCTAATTCAACTAGTTTTTGAGTTCAGCTTAATATAAGGAAAGTTTCTCTCTAGGCATCCACTGTTTGCTCCTAGGTACCTTTGACCAGATAAAAACGTCTTCAACAGAAGCTAACTACTATTCAAAGAAATTTTTAAATTGATTTAACCGGATTTAAAATGTCATTGAACCGATATAAAAAATATTAAAAGGCACTTAACAACCATTTTTATGGCGAGTCGTTCGGCCAACAATAGTTGCATCCTCTTCTTGCTATGTTTGAAGGCCCGTCAAAATATTCAATGTAAATTTTTCTTCTTTTGTTTCCTTAACTAGTGTCCTAAAGCACAAATAACCCTTTATATTTGATAACTCCAACTTGCATGTATTTCTTTTACAGGATTACATATATGCTTTATACTCCTTAAAAAAAAATTATTGTTTTATACGTGATTTAAACATATATATGTCAAGAATTACTTTATAAACTTCTTTCAAAAATAGTTTGCTTTATAAACTGAAATTCATTGTGTTAAATGAAGATGAGAACAGGTATGAAATTCGATTTTGTAATTTTCATTTTATTTTTTACAGAATTTATTTATAGTGACTATAATGAATTTCCAAATTTTATAAGGATTACAAACAATTTTGTACTCAAACTCTCCACTCAATCCTATTTATAAGAAGTAAAAATCACATTGAAAATTACCTTAACATATTTAGGTGATGAAATTCATTTGTATGATGAACATAGATATGATCTAAGTAAAGAAAATTCAGAATAGATTGGCTTAATTGTTTATTATTATAAATAAGTACACAATTAAAATTTGGTTTAATGACATGATTATGAATTAAGTCCCTTATTGTCTTTTAATTGCTTAAGCTCATCAATCAAAGCCGTCAAATTATCATGGGAAGAGCCACCTTCATGAACAACATGTTTAGATATTTTTGCAATTTGTTGAGCTCTACGTCTGATTTGGATGGCTTCATCACGACCGTCCATTAACCTCCTTAAAGCCTTCTCTATGTGATCTCTCCCTATCAACTTTTCCATGTCCCGAAAAGCAGTGGTAAGCCATTCATCCGCACCGACTTCCACTCCAATCCCATGCACCTGAGTTATCAAAGTCTCGTTATAGAATTGATCACTATGTACTGGCCATGTGATCATTGGAACTCCTGCACTAACAGCCTCGACCACAGAGTTCCACCCACAATGCGTCAAAAATGCACCTACAGCGGAGTGGCCCAAGATAACAACCTGTGGGGTCCATCCCCTTACAATCATCCCCTTATTCCTCTCTTCAAATCCTTTAGGGAGCCATTTTTCCTTCTCCACTTCACTCTCATTCTCCTTCCCCTTCTTCTCTGGGACAACCCATATGAATTCACAATTTAATGCATCAATCGCACTTGCAATCTCATACAATTGTTTATCAGGGAAATAGCAAAAGGTTCCAAAGCATATGTAGAGTACTGAGTTATCTTGCTTTGAGTTGAGCCAAGTCAAGAACTTTTCCACACTCAACGTGCACTTTTCTCCCCTATTTGCTTTCTCTTGAGTGGTTTTGTGAACAAGAGATGCCGGTCCAAGATGCCAAGCCTTGTGACCGATGGTTCTCTCATAATACTCAACACACTCTTCTCCATCGAGTTCTACGAAGCTGTTGATGATGAAACCATGGCTTTTGAGGGCTATAGTGAGTAGCGGATCAATGAATGACTTTGACTCAGCAGGTGGTTTTGAATTAATGGTGATATCATAAGGAAAATGGGGAATGACAAAAGAACCAGAAACATCTTCAGGGAGAGGGTGTGATTTGAGGGATTCCATGGCACATATGGTAAAGAGTGAGAAACCATTGAAGACGAATCTTGGAATGTGAAGCTTGTTTGCCAGATCATCCACCCAAGGGAATAAAAAATCCGCTACGATGCAATCAGGTGGTTCTTGTTCCACGAAATTCTCAATGTGTTCGCGGAGCAGTGTGGTTGCCTGAAAGATTCTGTTGGAACTGTCAAGGTCTGTGACAGAGGACAGGTTTTCAATGCCGTCGGGGAGGCCAACTTCTTGGGAAGGGAATTGAAATGTGTGAACGTTGAAGTAGTTGAATTTGGGGAGGATTTGAGCGTTTGAAGGAGTGGTGATGATTGTAACAAAGTGGCCACGTGAGGCAAAGAGAGAGGCAATATCACAAAGAGGGATCATGTGACCTGCTGCTAAATATGGAATGAAGTAAAGTTTGAGTGGTTTGTCCATTGTTATGGCTGAGACACTGCCTTCTACCTCTGCAAACAAATTCATGTCTTTTTTATAACGGAAGCTTTGATAATCCAAAACATGATGCGGACACTGCTTTGAAAGAATCAGCCCTGTTTTGGTATCAACAAGCCGGCTTCTAGTTAAATTTTTTGAAAAATGCTAAACATTCCGATAAAAACTGTCCCGAGAGGTTCCGGAAGGCTATTTCATTCTCTCTCTCATGCTGATTTATCCCTCTCTCTTCCGTGAATTCCGCACAAGCTTTATTGTGATTGGTTGCTGGTGATTTCGGGATAAACTCGGGACATTTTCTTTCGCGTGAAATAGCACAGCTATAAATTTTTTGATGGTACGTTTAGATAAATAAATGAGGTGTGTTATTTGAACAACCACTTTTTCTACAACTTATGGGACAACCAAGAATATAGAAAGAAATGTATATCTTGACACGAAAACCAAAACAATAGAGAGAGAAAGTAAAAATTGAATATATGAGAGAGAGGATTGTCCCAAAAGTTGTTAGAAAATAGTTGTAAAAATATCATTTCTCTAAATAAATATACACATGATATCTCCTCTCAAGTAATTTATTTTTACTTGAGTGATATTTCTTCTCCTAAAGAGATCCTCTGTCTTATTTTTTCAAAGAGCATAATTTAACCCATGCAAGGTTATCATATAAGTTGTATTGACTCACATTGTTCACCACAAATTAATTACTACGAAAATGTTAAATTTCTCTTTTTCTTGTGAAATATGACCACTACGAGCCAATTTATCCATCACAACCAACGATAAAAACAATAAGGTTAATTAAATACATGGTTGTTATAAATATTTAAAATATCGTTTCTAGTCTCTACAAAATATCGTATTTTTTAGTTCAGATAAAGAAAAAATCATCAACATTTTTAGCATGTGTAAAATTTTCTATCAATATTTTTATTTCCTATAAAATTTTCCGTTTGTAGTTTTGATCAATAAACGTGATAAAGGAAAATGTTACATGGACTAAAAGATTGAACTTTTTGTAAAGACTCAAAACAAAATTATTGATATTTATAGAGATCTTTACTTAATTAACCCAAAACTATGAATAAGGACACTATCAATTTTAACGTGGAAAACTCCTATAAAAACAAACTTGGTCCAGTAAAAAACTTTCACTATCAAAATAATAAATACCACGAATAATAAAAAACGAGAGCAAAACCTCACAACAAATAAGTATTTCAAATTGATACAGAGAAACCAAACAACTCGGAAAAAAATTTCCCTCAAAAAGAAAAAAACTCGGGAAAAATTATGTAAGTAACTAAATGGGTGACAAAAACAACATACTCAAATTCAGCCAAAATAGAGAATGGTTTCCGAATACACTTTCATGATTGGAACCTCTTTTCTTTCTCTTCTATGTGCATATTCTTTCCTTAAGACTATATGCTTGTTTTTCGTTAGAAATAAAATATCTATTTTCTTATTTCAATTTTCAACCTAATATTCTTCATTTTTATTTTGATAAAAAGTTGTCCATTTTACCTGCTAAACCAAATTGAGAAAAACACCAACTTTTTTCCCAAGGCATTGCACTAGGTTCGACATTGTGCATTTTTGTCAGCTGTATCTTTTTTTTTTAGTCCTATTTTTATTTTTAAAAATATACACAAACTAATATTTTATAAACTAATTTTCTATCGCCTTAGCCTTCTGAAGGTGTAACAACTCCATCATCTCGATTGTCTTCATCGTCGGCACAAATGTGATTGTATATTGACTTGTCTTAAATTTCGTTGTAAAAAAAAATAAAAATCTAAATGAAGATGAATTTCAAGATTTCTTATTATGTGTCTTCGAGCATCTAACTAAATCCCAAACAAACTAAGGCTAAATCACACTTAAAAATAGCCTTAATACATATTTAGGTGATGAAACTCATTTGTATATGGAGTAATTGATATCTAGGTAAAATAAATTTTAGAATAAAATGAGTTGATTTCCTCTTATAAGACGAGTGAGTGCAATAGTATACATTTTTTTTCGTCTTTTTGCTGTATAACCAACAATTAATCATACTATGACTATTAAAATTGTGGGAAAATGACATCATAGTTGTTTAGGCACCCTATTCTCTCGTAAATGCTTAAGTTCATCAATCAAAGTCGTCAAATTGTCATGAGATGAGCCACCTTCTTGAACGACATCTCTAGCAATTTTTGCTAACTCTTGAGCTTTGTTTCTAATTTGGACAGCTTCATTACCCCCATCCATCAACCTTCTCATGGCCTTCTTTATAAAATCTCTCTTCACCAACTTTTTCATATCTCGAAAAGCTGTTGTGATCCACTCATCTGCACCTACTTCCACCCCTATCTCCCGCACATGAGTTATGAGTTTCTCATTGTAGAACTGATCACTATGCACCGGCCATGTGATCATCGGAACCCCTGCACTAATAGCCTCCGTCACAGAGTTCCACCCACAATGCGTCAAAAATGCACCGACGGCAGGATGCCCCAATATAACCATTTGCGGGGCCCATCCCCTTACAATCATCCCCTTATTCCTCTCTTCAAACCCCTTGGGTAACCATTTTTCCTTCTCCTCTTCACTCTCGTTCTCCTTCCCCTTCTTCTCTGGGACAACCCATATGAATTCATAACCTGATTCTTCTATCGCGCTTGCAATCTCATACAATTGCTTATCAGGGAAGTAACAAATTGTTCCAAAGCTAATGTAAAGCACTGAGTTATCTTGCTTTGAGTTCAACCAATTCAAATACTTTTGCAAGCTCACTTCGCTTTCTCCCCCTCTATTTGCCTTCTCTTGAGTAGTTTTGGGAACAAGAGAGACCGGGCCAAGATGCCAAGCCTTGTGACCGATGGTTTTCTCGTAATACTCAACATACTCTTTTCCATCCAGCTCCACAAAGCTATTGATGATGAAGCCATCGCTTTTGAGCGCTACAGTGAGTAGAGGATCCATAAAAGTCTTGGACTCCAGAGGTGGTGTTGAATTAATGACAATGTTGTAAGGAAAATTCGGAATAACAAAAGAACCAGAAGCATCCTCAGGGAGAGGGTGTGATTTGAGGGATTCCATGGCACATATGGTAAAGAGTGAGAAACCGTTGAACACGAATCTCGGAATGTGAAGCTTCTTTGCTAGCTCATCCGCCCACGGGAATAAAAAATCCGCCACAATGCAATCAGGTGGGTGCTGCTCCACGAAATTCTCAATTAGTCCGTGGAGCAGTGTGGTGGCATGGTAGATTTTCCAGCCCTCATCGATGTTACTGACGGAGGAGAGGTTTTCAATGCCATCGGGGAGGCCAACTTCTTGGGAAGGGAATTGAAAGGTTTGAACATTGAAGTTGTTGTTAGGTTTGGGAAGGATTTTAGCATTTGAAGGAGTGGTTATGATTGTAACAAGGTGGCCACGTGAAGCAAAGAGAGAGGCTATGTCACATAGAGGGATCATGTGCCCTGCTGCTAAGTATGGAATGAAGTAAAGTTTGAGTGGTTTATCCATTGTTGTGGCTGAGACACTGCCTTTGTGCTTTTGCATGTAAATTCAGGTCTTTTTATATTAGAAATTAGAGAATGAGTTTAGATAAGCCAAGGGATGGTGTGGTTGTTGTTTCATGTTTAACTGTTAACCAGAAAAGTTTGAACCGCAAAGAAACAAAACACAACATCCAAACAATGTTGCAGGCCTGTCGTTAGTTTTTTTGTATCAAGTATCCAATGTTACTAAGGCGGCTTTTACAATATAAATTGTAAAGAGTAAATGGTCAGATTGTATTTGAAATTGTAAACTCTTAGGAAGTTGCTTTTGGGAAGGGTCTTGCTAACATGTTCAAGAACGTCTAAATGTTGTTTGAGCAACCCATTAAAGTAGTTTTTATTTTGAAAAGAGGGGTGATATTTGTACAACCAACAATGGAGAGAGAAAGAAGAAGAGAGAGAATAAAAACAAATGTGAGGATGAGATAGAGAGTTGTTTCAAAAGTTGTCAAAAAGTAGATGTATAAATATCATTTCTTTTTTGAAAATACAAATCAAACACTTACAAAAGTAATTAACACACAATATTTTACGTAGAAGTTTCTTATTTTGATTTCCTAAAAAATAATTCAAGAGCACTTGTTACCATTTTTCTTTTACGAAAAAGCAAATATGTTATCGAAATTGTTAGGTGTCCATCAATTTATTTTTTTCCTTAAATTTTTTCATTAGAGGGAATGATTTGGATGTTCAATGCTTAGGTGACATCTCCACTTAGACACCACATCATTGACACCTTACAACAAGCATTTTATATGAAATTATTTAAACAAAATAAGGACGCATTTGGTTATATGTGTGAAATTAAGACAGTGGTGGATATTTCAATACAAAATTTATCAGCACAAACGTCTTCTAATTTGATTAAAAATATAGTAACCTTATGAAACATCTTTAAATCCATTGTCCTTTTTAATGTTTAAGAAATTGTTTGTGTAATGTTTCATGAAACATTATCCATAATCCTTAGCTAAATACTCATTCTTGTCTATATTCCTTAGCTATTATTTGAAGTTGCATGGTTCTCGTGCTTTCACACGGTCATTTTTTTGTTTCTGTCTTTGTTTAGGTTTAAAATAATTTTTATAGAAAGTTAAATTTATATATTCTTGTTAGATAATAAAGATTAAAATACGTATATTAGATTAAAGTAACTATAATTGTGATATCTCCCCTGCTAAAACAATAATTTAGACCAAATAGTCAAATCATAAAAGCAAAACATGATTGTGTTTCAAATGCTATTTTTTTTTTGATAAAGTGTTTCAAATGCTATTAATAAACTGTTTCAAATTAAATGCTATTAAAGTAATCGTATACTCATCTTATGTTCCCATTGAAATAATACTTTAAAATAAATCTTCAAGTTTAAAAGTTAAGTAAGATTACCTATATAAATTTCAAAAAGAGATAGTTATGGCATTGAGAAAAATATGAGTTTGAGTTAAAATTTTATAAAGATCATAGATGATAATAAGTTATAGACTTAATTGTATGTTTGTTCTCTTATGTTTATTTTAGGTTTTAAGTTGGTCCCTTACATTTTAAAAGTTTTAAGTTGGTTCAAAATGTTACTCACATTGACAATATGGGGTGTTTATTTATTTTTTTGGTCAAGGTGAATATGTTTATTTATATAGTGTGGGAGATTGCTTTACTTTAAAGTTCTATGGAGTATCGACTTGAATTATTTGAATGAGGTAGGTATGAATATGACTTAATGATATATTTATTTGAATGATATTGAAGCACATCATTATTTTTTAATGTAAGTTACTATATTTTTTTAGTAATATAATTGTAATTAATATAGTCAATATAATTTGTTGTTGAGGCTTGAAATAACAACGATTTCATAGGATGCTTCTAATTCAGACTTAAAAAAAATTAAAAAAAGAAAAGAAAAGTGGTATTCTATTAAAAATTGTGAGTGAGGTTCACGTTCAAACTTTTTTATTATGTCTATATTTGAAGCAACCAGTTTTGTTTGTAGTTAAACAGTTCTTTTTTGTTTCCCACATGTTCTCTTTAGGAGTGATAATCATATTTGAGATATAGTCGGATATTAAATATAAACATGTCTTTGAATAACTAGTTAAACTTTGTTTGCTATGTTTTAAAAGACTAATCTCTTTTGTTAGACTTAACTCATTTGGTGCTATGAATCGTTTTTTTTGTCACATAAAAAATTGTTAAAAAATAATACTTCATAACTTAATTCAACAAAATATAAAATAAAGGTAGGGCTAACAAGTGTTCTAAAGACATATGTTAAAAAACCAAAGATTAAAACTTTACTTTAGAACTTGTGTATTTTATTCTTCAAAATCTAAATATTGTTCTTTTAAACACAATAAAGTTTCGATCTTTAACTCCTTTTTTTTTTGTTAAGCAAAGAATTAAATTACAGCCTTGCTATTTCTCCCGACACTTCTCAACCCGACACTTTCACGAGAGTGACGTGGCTGTTTTTTTTAAAATATTAAAACAATTAATTAATAAAATAAAAACAAAATAAGCTGTCCCCATCCACCGCAAATTAACTAGAAATTAGCAACCTGCACTAAACCTAATCTAAAGCAAACTGCAAGAGACCCACACCGATCGCCGACGGTTATCGACTCTTTTTTCAACCGCAAAGCTTTGGTAGAAATAGCAAAATTCCAGAAGTGAAGTTGTAATGGAAACAGTGCAAAAATCAAGTAAGTTTACTACCTTAAATTGGTTATCACCCATCCCTCATCAACTGATCAAACTGCCTTTATATGATTAAATCAATTTTGATTTTGATTTTTGATATTGAAACTAATTTGGATTAGCCTAAATTTGTATTTAATGCTTATTGTGATGTTCTTATCACTTATATTTTTTAGTCAATTAACATAAGTTTTTTTAATTTTTTTTTTTAATTTATTGCATTAGTGGAAGAAGTATTTGTATCTTCTGATGAAGAGGATATCAGAGAAGGAAATAATAATTTTGATGATAGTTTAGAAGAAGATATTGTTCATGAAGATGAAAAACCTTAGGTTGGAACTATATTTAGCTCCAAAGATGAACTTCAAGAGTATTACAAGAGTTATGCCCAATCTATGGGTTTTGGAGTTACTAAACTTAGTAACAAAAATGCAGATGATGGGAAAAAATACTTTACTCTAGCATGTAGTCGTGGATCAAAGTATGTGAGTAAGGCGAAGAAGCTTTTGAACCCAAATCCTTTAACAAAAACCCAGTGCAAGGCTAGATTGAATGCATGTATTTCATTAGATGGAACAGTTACTATTACAAAACTTTTTCTTGAGCATAATCATGATCTAATCCCTGACAAAGCACACTATTTTAGAAGTAGTAAGTTTTTGGATCCTCGTTTGAAAAGGAGGTTAGAACTCAATGATCAAGCTAGAATAAATGTAAGCAGAAATTTTCGATCAATGGTTGTTGAAGCAAATGGTTATGAGAATATGACATTTGGTGAAAAGGACTGTAGAAACTATATAGATAAAGTGAGGAGACTACGACTTGGGGCTGGAGATGCTGAGGCTATTCAAAATTATTTCGTTAAAATGCAAAAGCAAAATAATCAGTTCTATTATGTCCTAGACATTGATGATAAAAGTCGCTTACGAAATGTTTTTTGGGCAGATGCGAGATGTAGGGCTGCATATGAATATTTTGGTGAAGTCGTAACATTTGACACTACTTACTTAACAAATAAGTATGACATGCCTTTTGCCCCATTTGTTGGAGTAAACCATCATGGTCAATCTGTGTTGTTGGGTTGTGCTTTATTGTTGAAGGAGGATACTAAGTCCTTTACTTGGTTGTTCCAAACATGGTTAGAATGCATGCATGGATGTGCTCCAAATGCCATAATTACTGATCAAGACAAAGCCATGAAAAATGCAATTGAGGTTGTTTTCCCAAAAGCTCGTCATCGATGGTGTTTGTGGCATATAATGAAAAAGGTTCCAGAAAAGCTAAGTAGATACTCCGATTACGAGTCTATGAAAACACTTTTGCATGATGCTGTATATGATTCTTTGAGTAAGAGTGATTTCATGGAAAAGTGGGAAAGAATGATTGAAGATTTTGAACTTCATGATAATGAATGGTTGAAGGGGATATTTGATGAAAGAAATCGTTTGGTTCCGGCATATGTGAGAGACACGTTTTGGGCGGGAATGTCAACGACTCAAAGAAGTGAAAGTATGAACTCGTTTTTTGATGGATATGTAAATTCAAAGACATCATTGAAGCAATTTGTTGAACAATATGACAATGCATTGAGAGATAAAGTTGAAAAGGAAAACAAGGCTGATTTTGGTTCATTTAATACAGTGATAGCTTGTATAAGTCATTTTGGCTTTGAGTTGCA
>Ga0228710_1005868_pt1 | contig 18897 bp, 10 predicted proteins | sample MedpolnodulmetaG_FD_177995 | JGI IMG/M metagenome (GOLD analysis project Ga0228710, IMG submission 177995) | Root nodule microbial communities from Medicago polymorpha collected in Santa Monica, California, United States - pink nodules | ecosystem: Host-associated > Plants > Roots > Nodule...
CTTTTGTTTTTTTTCCGACAACTACTGGTTTTTCTTTTTTCTCTACTGCCTGACCTTAACTCAGTTGGTAAGAACAATACAACAAATAACCTAGAAGACACCTCCAAAAATTAACACTCTTTTTAATGAGAAAATATGATACTCCGTTACAAAAAAAAAAATATATATATATATTTTACACAATCATATTCAATAGCAACTCTATTCCTTCAAAAACAAAAACTATGTTTGTCCGGTTAAATCAATATTTTATGAAAATTGTTTTCGTCAAACATAAAATCGCTCACATGAATCGGTAAAAGACTAAAATGCCTTTAACAGTAATTAATTGATGTTTTCACTGACACATCGATAGTTAATTATTGTTCTCGCATTGGCAGTTAATTGTCATTGCGATCTGAACTTAGCAACAACCCTCACATATATTCAAAACATAAAAAAAACACAATCAAACTCCCTCAAACCAACTCCATCCATTTTCTTAAACTTCGAGCAACTCATCAATCAAATTACAAGTAAGTGTTCTCAGTTCATATTGTTATCATATTTTTTGTTTTATATGTTAGTTATTTTGAATTAAAACGATGAAATGTCAGTGTTTAGAGTTGTAGAAACAAATGATTTTTAGGTTAGTTTGTGATCACATATTTAAATGTCGTCATTGTCAGTGTTGTTTAGAATAGGTTTAAGTTCAACGTGATTGTTTAAAAGATGAAATAACACAATGAATCGATGTTGTTTATTTTGTACTCTAAGTGTTTGATGAAATGTCTGAATGAGTTTTTAATTGATTTTTTCATTGCTTTTTAGTTGTGTAGATATGTCTGAGAACCCGCATAGGCGCAGACTCAGCAAGGAGACCATGACCAATAACACATGTTGGGAGAGGATGGCGGCGCACCATATGCCTAAGAGGGGAAAGGGGTGTAGGAACCTCGATGGGGTAGAGAGCTCACATCTGGATATGTCACAAGTTGTTGATCCTACACAGGATCAGTATCATGTGACTCGGGAGAGTTCTACAATGATGTCGAGCAGCATTACCGTGTTGAGAAGGTTCAACCTGGTCATAACGAGGAGGTTCGGGATAAGGACCCGACAATCCCACTAACACTTGATGAATTTCACGGAGGGTCGTCTGGTTTATCCTTGTTGCCCTCATTCGCAAAGCATGTTGCTTTCAAGATTTGGAACGACGTCAAAAATGTAAGAGTTTAATATTTGTTCTTGTTCATTTAACTTTTTAATTTTCAAGTGTCATGGTGTTTTTTTGTGGTATCGTTTCTGTTCAATTAACAGTTTAATTTTTTATTTCAAATTCGAGAAAAGTGTGTACTCTGCTGCATTAGACATGGGGATAAGGTATAAGATCTTACACGCCCAGCACATCATCTGCAATGATTTTGGGGTCTTATTCATGCTTCTGGTCTTTTCCCGTTGCTTTTTACAGGGTTCCTGAATGTGAGTCATGTTATGCTTACTTCCCTGTCTGAGAGGCATCATGAGGATACTAGTAGTATTCATTTGCATGTTCGGGAGATGACTGTCACATTGGATGATGTGGTGTGTCTACTACACATCCCCGTTGAATGGAAGATATTGAGTCACAGTAAAAAGGTCTCCCATGAGATAGGAGTTGTGTGTATGACTGAGTTGATCGGTGGTTTTGAGGTTGTTGTCATCAAAGAGTATGGTACTAATATGACTTATTCTTAGCTAAGGCAAATTTATGCGGATCACCTTACATTACCTACTAATATGGAGAATCTAGCTACGAGAGAGGATATGGGGGGGAGAGATAATCGTTGGTTGTGGTGCGTGAGATGTTTCTTAATATACATGCTCGGATGTACGTTTTTCACTAATAAAAGCAACAGACACGTCGAGTTTATATATCTTGAGACGATGTGGTAGTTGAGCACAATGCCTGAATGGTCATGCGGTGGGATGACTTTGGCTTACCATTATCGTAATCTTATATACACTACTAACCCCACGAAAAAAATCATCGAGAGGATACATGACCTTAGTGCAGGTAATAATATATACTTGTTATGTTTGTGTATCCGATTTATACTTTCTTATAAAATGTTAATATAAGTATGTTTGTTTTTTCAAGCATGAGTTATGGCTCATTTCACAAAATTGTATCCATTTGATGATAATCCACTAGATACCCCAGACATTTCACACGTAGCCCGATGCATTCCTAAGAGTGGTTGTGTTAATCTGGGTCGTATCGATTGATCTTTGATCGTATGGAAGTGGACGACGTAGTATTCAACCCCTAAAATGACTATAGGGAGGTCCAGGCATCCATGCATTCAAGGAGAAATATTGGTACTCTAGATGGATTATGTGCGGCCGAGGGAAGATGTGTAGCCACTTACTTGAGCGGGCGAAGAGACAATACGGACACGTGCAATACATCCCTAGATCACCATTATTTATGCGATTTCTTGGTGTTACCCAGGTAGTTCAGGCTTTCTTGGATTCCATGTACACGACATACATCAAAGCAGAGTATGATCTAGTGGTGGGGGTTCCACGATAGCACACACCAGGATACATGGTATGGTTCTATCATGTGTCTCACCAAAAGGTATTGCCACTTATTGACGGAGGTGAGTTTGATGGTCGGATACGGCAAATGTACCAAATCGTTTACCAAGTAATAAAGTGATAAGTAGAGTATTGTATCCATACGGATTGTCGTTTCGTCCAAACAATTCTCGTTACTTATTTTTGTAAGTTTGACGATATAAAAGTTAAGGGTTAGAAAGCTTGCAATTTTTATCTGTTTGCAACAGAGCAAGTTTACTTGTTTTTGGTTGAAGAAAAGTAAGCAGTGGTTAGGATTCTTCGAATCCCCTTTGTTTATATTGTTGGATAGTAAATAACATACTTGTCACATTTATTTATCTTAGGTGGACTATACAAGTGATGAGGCTGTTTGGACGTTTCTAACCTAGTCGGTCGTCAAGTTGCACCTGATGATCGCATGGCGATCCTTACGTGTGGGGCCATACTCTCCCAGTTGATTGTAGGTTTATCCCTCTGATGGCTAACTGCACTTGCTGATCGCACGGTGATCCTTACGTGTGGGGTCTTACTAATTCAAGGGTAATTGAAACATAAACTTAAATTGTCGTTCTAGTTTTTCCCAAGGCAATGAAGGTCAAGGTTCCATTAGGTTAGCCCATATATGACTCTTAGGACACTCATAGCACACTCTCTACCCACTCTTAGTAGTTCTACAAACGGGAAACCCTATCTCGTCTACCTTACGAAGTGTTTTAAGAGAATGGTTTTATTAGGCTACGACTTATTTCCTTCAAGTAGGCACTTGTTTCCTTAATTACTAACTAGTTACATCCTAGGTTCAGGAGAGTTACTGCTCATTCTTAGTAATGTCGCCTCCTAAGTACTTACTACTAGGGTTAACTCTCTTTCGGTGTCTTTCGCTGACTACTAACTAATTACTTACTAGACTGATAGTTGTTAGCACAAGGATATAAATATCAAGATGTAAACATCCAGATAATGATAGCAATATTAGACCTCGTCACAACCTAAGTATCTAATCTAGGGTTGCACCTACTGCATAAATAAACTAAGGAATTTCCTAATAAAACTTAATAGCGAACAAAAGATAAATAAAATAAAACGACATTTTATTAAATAAATATTCAACAAAAATAAACAGAGGTTCATCTTAGAACTCGAACCTAAAAGTATTTAGTTACACATGGTAACTAAAAACAAATTACTAAAGATAAAAACATACCCTAGAAAATCAAGGAGAAGATAGAAACTCTCCCAAGCTCCAAAGTTGCTTTCCTCTTGAACTGCCACAATTCTGAATGAGAAATTCTAAATGAGGAAGGCTAGTATTTATAGTGAGAGTTTCTAACTGGGTTTGGGCTAAAAAGCAGGATAAACCCGCAAAAATTTATAAAATTACGCATGCACCCCTGACATTTTCAAATGCCCAAGGTGTATGCTTCTGTTGCTTTAGCCTAGTTTCTCTGATTTTCGTCGTTTTTAGGTCTTCATCTTCAAATAACTTGCCTCGAAAGTTGGGAACAAAATTCCTCCCTATGTAAAGTCTCATGAGGCCTCTTGAATCTTCATTTTTGGTCTTCCCAAAGTCTTGACAATTCTTCAGATGTTCTTGATTTGTCGATTTGCATGATTTCTTCGTGAATTACTTCAAAAATCCCCAAAAATTGCTATGTTTCAGGAAAACTAGAATTACAGACTCAGATATAGAATACATTACAAAAGTCCTAAAATCATAGGCAATCGTTCTAATACTTCTCCTTTTTGCTGCTAAAACCTACTGAAATTGACTGAAAAACATGTTAAGAATAACGTAAGATGATTTGTCATTAGAGTTGTGAACGAATTTCAATCACTAAGAAACAAGTTTTAAACGAATTTTAGGTTTCAATTTTCCTTCATTTTGAATGACTTCTAATTTTGAATGGGTTTTTGATTTAATGTTTTCTTTGGTTACATGTTTCGATTCAGTGTTTTAGGTGATGATAGTGTTTCAAGTGTGTATAACGAAGTGTGGAAATGGTAGCTTTGAGCATAATTGTTTGTATAAGAGAAAAGGTCAAAGAGAGAGAGGGAGAGAGGATTTTGTAAATGAAAGAAACTAGAAGAGAGAAAAGAGCGGTCACATGATTTTTTAAAGAGTGTTTAATCTTGACCACAAATTTTAATCTAATAGTTGTCTTTTGTCCAAACAAAGGGATGTTGAGTGCTAAACATTCCTTCATAAAAATGAATTGGAGTATTATAGCAAACCCAAACACACACACATATAAGAATTATTAAATAATGAATTAAGATAATTTCTAAGATAAACACGTATAGGAAACACATAAATTATCATATCATAACAAACACATGTATCTATACTATACTATATATATATATATATATATATATATATATATTCTTATTATAAAAGCTTATTAGGTTAATCTATTGCTTAACCCTAATCTTAAGTTTGATTTCCCTCGAAATCATCTTAACCTAGCTTCCTTAACAAGTCTCACAAGTTCATTTAATGTGGTATTCAAGGATGTTTCCCTCGCAATAGTTGGTGACCTTCTATCTACCAATTTGATATGGATACATAATAAGAGAGACAATATTACATGACATTTAATGCACATTGGTATGTTAAATTTTGAGAAACAAGTAACGCCTGGCTCAAAAACATGGATTGTGGGTTCTCTCATTAAGTAATTAATGCTGAAAAACGAATAAAGAGGTGTAATTAATTCACCCAGTCATGTTGTTTAGGAATATCGATCAAACATTATAATTATGCAATGGAACAAGACTCATAATAACCAGAGTGGGCAAATACCGACTTGAAGGAAAGGTGATTTCTGGAAGTCATATTGGCGAGAAAATATTTATACCAAGGTTGTCTCTTACACCTTCCGGCCTTAGAATTCCTTTCAAATTTTCAAGTTAAATATTATATTCACATTGACAATCTCTTAAAAATGCTGGGATATATTTGTCGTCACCGGTGTTTTCACATGGAAAATTATACGTTGCTATTTCAAGAATTACTTCAAGAGATGAGCTGAAGAAATTGTTAACTGACAAACAGTGGCGGAGCCACGGTCATCTCAGGGGATGCACCTGCATCCCCTCGCATGTATAATTTTACACATGCAATGTTATTGTAGTTTTACTTTGAATCCTCTCAGTTTTCTGTTTTGCACCTATCTGGAATCCCCTCACATAGAGTTAGCACACATCTTTTTGTATTCGTTTTTTGCGCACAAATTTATGTGATGGCCGGTGGAACGCATTATTACTGACGCAATTCAGCCATTCTTCTTCTTCTTATGTATTTAATTCATTTATAACTCATATTTCAGAATTTTTTTCTTCTATCAATCTCATTTTTATTACCTTGTTAAAAAACATTTGCATTCAATCTCTGATTTCTCCTCTTCTTTTCTATATTATAACTTCAAAACAACAAACATTTATATTTTTAGTTTTAATCAAAATTAAAATTTCATTAAAATAAACATTGTTCATAATTTTCAAACGTTAGCGCAATAAAAAGACTGGAAAGAAGGGCCTTGAGTGCTCGTCTTTTCACTAGGATATATAAAGAAAATAACATATTTTGATTGTTTTGGGCTGACTTTTTCTTCTTCCAAAATTGCTCTCAATTTTAAATACAAATAACATATATAATAAATAGATAAAAGTGAATTCAAATATTAAAAAAATGTAACAAAATGTTTACGAAAGCATCATGAACAGTAACTAAGAACCTCAAATAATTTATTAAAAAAAGTGTACCAAATATTATTTTTTTGTTATCACACAAAATATAATGTGTAACAAACATGATATGAATATATGTCCATTTGTTTTTTTCCGTTATCCTTGAAAAAATGTAACAAACATTTACTAATTATTTTTAGTTACATTTTATGTGTCATTGAAATTGATAAACATGATTGGTTTGGTTTGAAATAATTTGAAAGTAACAAACATTTATATTTATATTTTTAATCAAAATCAAAATTTCATAAAAAACATGGTTCATAATTTTCAAACTTTAGTGCAATAAAAATGCTGGTAATAATAATTATTGTTATAATAATAATAATAATAATAATATTATTATTATTATTATTTATCATAATATTACTAAAACATATATTTATCATTTTTTCAAATAACATACTATACTTGTAACATATACAATGATGCAGAGTTTGAACTGGTGTAAAAAACATTATTTTTAGTTGTTTAATGTTGATTATTTGAATCTTTATGTTTACATGTATTGATTGAAAACTACATTTCTTCAAAATGACCAAGTTTTCATATGTATGTTGTTGTTACATACTTGAATATCAAGAAATTGAATATTACGACATACTGAATTTGTAAGTGACAAACTAAGTTTATGAAGATAATGATACACAAAAAACTATGTTTGAGGATGATGATTACCTCAAGAAGAGCGTTAAGTGTGGTGTATAACACCAATCTTATTATTATCAATTCATGTATAACAACAAGGTGTAAAGTGTTTATTTTACATTTCTTACAACATTTGATATTGCATCAGCATGGGTTACATCATACATGTATATGCGTCTAGTCTTCTATGTAGGCTTTCTCAATGCTTAGATTGCCCTCCTTTTCACCACGGGGAAAATCTATGATGTTTACACCTCTGCCCCTTTTACCACCACTAGGAATATTTACGACGATTCCACCACCACCATTTGTGTTTCCGCCGCCACCTCCGTTTGAGTATTTAAAGGGGTTTTGCCATATTGCACCTCCGCCTGACCAGATTGCATGACCGTCAAACTCAATGTATGTATTTGATTCTTCTGTTTTACCAACTGCAAATAAACAAAATGTATAATTTAAAATAAAAGAAGAGAGCAATTATGCATGTATGGAAACTAGTTCATACATTTTTTTCCATATTCGGAAGGCGCAATTGCTACAACATAGATAAAAATTAATGCCCAAAAGCACATGACAACAAACAACTTGATTTTCATCTTTACTAAAACTAAGAGTTTTTTTTTTATGAAAAATGAATACAATACGAGGCTAGTTATTTACAGTTAATATAAGACAAGTAAATGCAATTAAAAACAAAAAGTGCTCATTAAAATAATATATATTGTCTAATAGAACAAATATTATATTTGTGCAACAAAAATATAATTGAATATAATGTTTGACTGGCTAATTGCAATAATAATGGGCCATCAACGCATGTTGATTCATTGAAAGGTTAAATAAGGGCGTTCTTGTAAATAATTTATTATGATTATTTTGGAAGAAAAAATCGATATACTAACCAACAAAACTCATCACCGGCACAAGAAGTGTTAGGCTAAGACTTGACAACAGTTACATTAGGTACAATCGATCAACAAGGGGCCAAAACCACTACTATCTTAATATAAAAGACTTATCTACAAATCATGGTAAAACACTGAATGGGATTGGTCCACCGGTGATAAAAATCAAATGCTAAATTACTATTACTTGTTTGTAACCTTCTGGAAGAAAAGAGTTTCACAATATCCATCAGTTGTTATAATGATTGGTCTATATGCCACAAGATATGATTATTCTTATCCTTCCAAATAGTCTAAACACTCAATAAATAAATCACATGAAGAGTATCACATAAATTTTTATAGTTGCCCGCTATGTAAGTAAAATGGTGGAAATGATAAAAAAAATTGGTAACATATTGATGACAGGTCATCTTACGTTATTCTTAGCATGTTTTTCATTTATTTTTAGTAGGTTTTACCAACAAAACAGAGGAGTATTAGAGAAATTGTCTATGGTTTTGGGACATTTGTAATGTTTTCAATATTTAAGTCTGTAATTATGTTCTTCCCGAAACATAGCAATTTTAGAGTGTTTTTGATGTAATTCACGAAGAAATCATGCAAATCGGCAAAGCGAAGACATCCAAAGATTTATGTGGTCCCTGGGAAGATGAAGAATAAGGAATCAAGAGGTCTCGAAAGACTTTACAAAGAGATGAATTATGTTCCCAAGTTCCAAGACAACTTACATAGAAGCAAACACCTTAAAAGGCGAAGAAACAGGCTTTTCAGTACCCATAACACACTCAGAAACGCCCAGGCGTAGGGAATGGGGCGCTAGGCGCCCAAAGTCGATAAGAAAGTGCCCATGCGCATAGATTAGGGGTCAGGCGCCTAGACCAGTAAGGCACATGTGCCAGCCGACATGCACATGGCAGGGGCGCGAGGCGCTTGGTTGCTTTTTGGAAAAGTCACATTTTGTGACTTTTTGTGGTAGAAAGCCCACGTTTTTAGCCCAAATCCAGGTGGAAACTTTCCCTATAAATACCGTCTTCCTCATTCATAATTTCTCGTTCAAAACTGGAGCAGTTCAAGAGGAAGACTGATTCTAGGAGCTTTGAGGAGGAGTTTCTCTCTCCTCTCTAAGTATTTCTGCGGTAAGTTTTATTTATTTTGTAATTAGTTTTTAGTTACCATGGGTAACTAAATCTTTTTAGGTTAGAGTTCTAAGATGAAACTTTATTTATTTTGTTGGATAATTATTTAATTTAAATTCAGTTATTTTCTGTTCGCTATTTAGTTTTAGAGTATTGCCTAAGATTTGTCTCCTCTGGAGCGCAACCCTATTTTAGGCACTTAGGTAGTGACAGAGCCTAATATTGATATTTATATCTTGATATTTATATATGTCTATATGGGAAGTAATTAGTTAATAACTAGATGAAAGATACCGAAAGCGAGTTGACCCTAGTAGTAAGTACTTAGGAGGTGATATTACTAATATTGAGTGAAATCTGCTGAACCTGGGATGTAACTAGTTATTAATTAAGGAAACAAATGACTTCATGACTTAAATTTGCTCGGTAACTCCAATCTCCTCGCACCTTGGTAAGGTAGACGCGGATAGGGTTGCCCGTTTGTAGAACTATCGAGAGGAAGAATGTGTTTTGTACTTATAAGATTCATAGATAATAGATCCTTTAGGAACACTGGAAACCATACCTTTGAAAATTTAGGAACTCTAATTTATGTTTCAATTACCCCCGAGGGAGCAAGGAACCACACTAATAATCCTTATGAAGGTGGTAGATCCTGTAGGATTGATAAACCTATACCGTAGCACGCATATGAACTTAGTGTGATCAGCAAGTGCAACTTAACAGACGGAGGGATAGACCAAATCTATGAGAGAGGAAGATTCTGCACGTAAGGATCATCGTGCGACCAACATGTGTAACTTGATAGCTGATTAGGTTATCACGTCCCAACGAACTCATCACTTAAATAGTCTACATTGAATAATTGAACGCGACTTGACGGTTCGTTAATTCTGTTCGATATTTGTGTATTGGTTTTATTATTGATAAAACAAATATTCATGTACGATGTTGGATATGTTGTTCCAACATCTTGGTATCTTGTACAATGTTGGATATGATGTTCCAACATCCTGGCACAGTTCAGTGTGCCTTGTTTGTGTGGCTTGGTTTTCGCGAGCTTTATCTTTTTAAGGAAACCATGCCTTAATTCTTGTTCACCATGTAACATGTTTTTGTCCAGAATCAGCTGAGTGATTTGTTCCTAAAGTATAGATAATATTTTAGGAATCTTTGGTGGTGTGTTTGACGGTTCTTAAAGATGTTCCTACTTTTTAGGAGTTGTTATATTTGTTACTAATTTGTTACATGGATCAGCTGGAGAATCTACAATGTTCTGAAGCCCAACAAGACTATTCAGCCCGTGTTGCTTCAGTATATATTCAAGACTACAAGACCTAATTAATTATTCAAGCTGTCATATCAAGATTAGAGTTTTTAGGGTTTTGAGTATTTGTTATTTATGAGTTTTTTCTTGTATTGCTTTGATACATGATAAGGACTGAGTTTTGGTGTTTGTTAATTTTGAGCCTTTCTTGTATCAGCTTGATGCAAGCATAAGCCTGTTTTATTGAGTTGTAAGTTGTTGCTACTCCTAAGATTTGAAGCACAAAGGTAGTTTATCTTTCAAGGTAACTTCAAAATATTGAGTTGTAATCTGATAATCACAGGGCTTGTGATTGATTGAGGGAAGTGAGATGAGATCTCAGATCTAGGAGTTCCTGGGTTGAAGTCAAGACGAGTAGGTCCTAGGTCTAGAGTTGTAAACGAGGATTTTGTTGAGAACTTAGAATAAGGACTCCACTGGTGGATTTTCTTCATGGCTTGGTAGCCCCCACAGTAGGTGTGTTTGTCACCGAACTGGGTTAACAATTCTCATGTGACATTTACCTTCTTGTCTTTTACGTTTTCATCTTTTGTTTATTTTCTGCAAGTATGATGTTCTAAATATTACATTCAACATTCGTATTTTGTGTCTGGTGTTGGAACATCATATAGAACATCTGAAAGCTAACGCACCAGAATTTCAAATTCTAACAAATAAATAGAGGGGATTCAAAGAATCCTAACCGCTGCTAACATTCTGCAACCAAACAGGTATCATTGCTCTGTTGCAAACAGATAAAAATTGAAATCTATTAACCCTCAACTCTTTATGTTATTATTTTATTCCCAAATAAGTAACGTGAATTGTTTGGACGAAACGACAATTCTTGTGGATACGATACTCTACTTATGACTTTATTACTTGTTAAACGATTTGGTACACTTGCCTAATATGATCATCACATATCTACCACTTGTATACCAAGGCAAATCCAATTATGCATTCAAATGCTCCCATAGAAAGCACAACCTACATACAGATGATCTGAACTTTCAGATTGACCATAACCAATCAGACATTAACCTAATGATTGCGGAATGATTCCATGATGTATCGAATTATCTTTCATAGGAAGCTGATTTAATAATAACTTACAAGCCAGTAACAAAACCTTTAAAGATGCCTATTTCTTCCACACCATGTCGTGGTTTTCCAATGTCTCATCTTGCATCACATAATAGAGTGGATGATAAGCCACCTGAACATTTGCTTGGATCAAAACTCCAATACCATTTGTCTTCCACCCCATTATGCAAGAAAATATTAGACAATAACAAGCTACACCCCCCAATTTGCTCCTCCTCCCACACCATATGTCACCACTTCCAACCATCCTCACCTTCTCCCCTCCCCAATGAACGCATATATGCCACCATCATCGACTTGTTTGATGATAGATCATACAACCTTATAAACATGTCCCACAACACACCACCCTTTAGCCACTGATATACACAAAAGAGGGTCTTGGTCCCATCACCCACCACATTCACTAAATTATCATCAAACCAACTCCTTAAATGTAAACCAACACCTCTCTAAACATCGACAATATCCTTCCACCACCTAGACACAACCTGGCCTCCCTCCTCCACCATTCCCTCCTTTTTTTCATACTAATCTACTAGCACCCTATACCAAAAAATCGACTGCTCCATCTGCAACCTCCAACCCCACTTTACTCACAATGCAAAATTAAATTCTCTGATCATCTTAGCCTCCAAACCTCCTTTGTCCTTTTTCCAAGCAAATCAAATCCCATTTAATCCAAGTTATTTTCCTAGAATCCTCACCCCCTAAAAAAACATTTTAAAGTAGATTCAACAAAGGATATTATACCCAAAGGAGCTTTGAAGAATGAAAGAAAGTAGATTGGTAGTGAAGACATGACATCTTTATGCAAAACCAAAGGACCTCCCAATGACAAATTGTTACCTTTCCACCCAGAGACTTGAATATAGTCATATTTGTATCCTTAAGTACTTGGTCATTTCATGCTTTTAACATGGATGATGTGAGATTGTTTGCAGATTCATCATTCTGTCTTTAGCGAATTTGTATCGTATCGATGTACTCTATCAATTTGATTAAACGAATGTCATTTTTTTTTACTAAATAAAAAGATTTTGCTAATGATAAAGATGTCGATATGAGTCCCGTGTATGAATTGTACAATTGTATTATTTAGCGAATCTTTGATCATTTATCCAATATTATTATAGTCATACTTTCAAAAGATATAATAATTAATAATCTACAACAATGAAAAATATCATGTTATAATATGACATTATGAGCTCATTTGTTACGGATTAAAATAAAAGTGATTTTGACATGGAATAATTTAGATATTATTTTTTAAAAATTTTATAAAAAATCAGAATCTATTTTAGATTTGTTTACCTCAATAAAAATTAATTTATTAAAATAATTTAATTTGTTTGGATACAACTATATAAAATGGATTTTTGTTACAAAATTAGTTAAATTTTTAGACCCTTATTTTATCTCTCCTCTATTTTTTTTTTGTGAGAAACTACTCGTAACAACTTCTTTTTTAAGCTGTTTTTAGATTTTTTTTTTATTCTGATTGTTTTTTTTTATATAAAAAAACTGTAACAAACGGATGCAATATTTTTTAAAAGTGATTATTTGAAAAAATGATTTTTTTAAAAGAAAACTATAACAAACGTGCTCTAAGATAAGCAAAAAGCAAAGACAAATTATTTTACAGAGTAAGAAATATTGAAAAATGTGTAATTTTCTGAAAAATAGTTGTGTCTTACCATAGATATTAGATGAAAATTACAGATGAGCGATGGCTTTGGGTGAACAGTGAAGAGCTTTTTTTTTTTTTTTTTTTTTTTTAGAAAAACGGTGAATAGTACTTCAAACATGAGATTACCGCCGCCGGTTTCTACAGTGGCTTCCAACTCCCACCAGCCTTCGTCCTCCTCAGGTTTATGGGGTGTTTCAGGTTCTCTCACGTTCTCTGCTTTCTTGATTTGATCTCGATCTGGTCTGGTATCGATTTGGGTTTGTTGCTTTTGTTTAGATTTGAGATTTGGTTTCAAATTGGGTCTTTGATTGCTGGTTGTTGTGATTCTTTTATCTATTGTTGATTCTGGTTTTTTGCCCACAATCATAATATTGGGTTATTTTGCCATGGAAATACAATCAGGCTATTTTGGTTCCCTTTTGAATGTGAACGAACTTATTGGGGGTGCCTATGGGTGTGCCTTTGTCAGGAGATCACTCAAATGTTGCGAACCCAGGCTTGGGTTCTCCTGGTCTTGAAAAGTCGGTGTTTGCATTCGAAGAATCCACAGATGTTGCAGCTGAAGTTGCAGTTCCTAAAGTGATGGGCACAAATGCAAAATCTTATTCTCAAGTGTTGAGTAAGACATGTGTTATTGTCCCTCATTGCCAATTTCCGAGGTCTAGCTTAAAAGGAGATGATATGGCTATCAAAATTCCTGAGAACGAGTACAAGTTTAATCTTGAATCATACAAAAATCACCTTCATGGAAGGTTGATTCTGTCTAAAGGAGACCCTCCCCCGAAACTTCAAGACTTGCGTGATAAAATGAATATTCTTTGGAAGCCTTTAAGTAAATGGGGACTTGTTTCTTTAGGAAGAGGTTTCTACGAATTTGTTTTCTCTTTTATGGAGGATGTCCAACGTGTTCGTGCGGTGCTTTCATGGTGCCTAAAGCCTGGTTTTCTCAAATTATTCGCTTGGACTCCTGACTTTAATCCAAATAATCACAAACAGACAACAGTTCAATGTTGGGTTCGTTTTTTGGAATTGCCTCAAGAATATTGGAGTTATAATATTATCTTTACAATTGCTAGTTGTCTTGGAACGCCATTGCGATTGGATGCTGCAACAAGTAAGTGCCCTCTTGAGAGATGTTTTGGACATTTTGCTAGAGTTCTAGTTGATATTGATTTATCTTCTAAAATTAGACATAAGTTGTGGGTTGAAAGAGAAGGTTAAGCTTTTCTTGTTAATGTTGATCATGAAAATTTGCCACTTTTTTGTTCGCAATGTCATAACATTGGTCATAGTTTTTCATCTTGTAAACTTGTTAAAGTGGATCAAGATAAAGTGGCCACAAATGAGAAGCATAAACGCATGGGAAACAAAACTATGTCTGTTTCAAAGGATGATTCGGGGAAAGAATCAATTGAATGTGTAACAAATAATGTCACTAAAGCAGTTGTTGATAATAATCCTTTTTTGAATTTGTGGATGGTACTAATTTGAAAACCACTGGGGAGGTTGTTGTTGATACTATGCATCTAGAAGACACTCAAGGTAATGATAATTTAAGTGTTTTAGCACATACAGAAACCCCATCTGATCAAGGTAATATTGACACGAATTGTGAAGGTGATTCAAATTCAGCTGGCATTTTGTGTCAAGAGGTTCATCAGGTTGAAGTAATAACAAATGCAATTCCTTTGGAAGGTAGTTCCATTGTGGCGACTAACTCTGACTTGTCAAGTTTCAGCGCATTTGTTATTCATGACCTGCAAGTTTTAGGGCTTGTTCCTACAAAAACCCAACAAGTAATGGATTTTCTAAGTGAATCATGGGCTAACATGGCTCATAATCACGAGGTGATTGATTTGGATGAAAATACAAGTCAGCCATTTCAATTGGTGGTTCCAAGAAAGAAGAGGAACAAGAAGAAGCAACCGGTAGCGAGTAAAGGTTTCAAAGTGAGTGTTTCTAGCGGTTCACCTCCCTGGTCTTCTTTTTTTGCTTTCTTTTTATTTTGGTTCTTTTTTGCTCTTACAGAGGGTTTTGGTTTTGTCCCCCCTCTTTTTTGTACTTTTTTTCTTTTGTTTAATATATTTAGGGTACTGCAGCAGGAGATCATCCCTCTGCATCCCATATTTCGCTTGGAAAAAAATAATATTAATCTTGTATATAATTTATAAGTGAGAAATGTTTTGAAACTTTCCCAAAATTATGTTATTTTTTTATTATCAATCAAATATAATTGTATAGTCATGTGGTATTTTTATTATCAATCAAATAATATTAATCTTGTGTGTGTGTGTGTATATATATATATCAATAAAAAATAGTCATGTGGTATTTTCTTTTTTCTTTTTCTTTTTTTTTGAAGAGTTTTTTTTTTCTTTTCTTAATTAGTATAAATTCTTCAATTATAATAATAAATAATAAAAGATACAAAAAAAATAAACTCATAGGTTATAAATAAATAACTTAAGACAATGCAAATAAATACTCCACCCGTTGCCAATTATAAGCAAATTTGACTTTTTAGGTTCATTCAATTAATGATGTATGTGGTCCATATAATGATGTATGTGGTCCATATATGGACCACATACATCATTAATTGAATGAACCTAAAAAGTCAAATTTGCTTATAATTGACAACAGAGGGAGTATAAAATTCGTAATTAATAAATTAGTTATGGTATTTGAATCAATAGTTAGGATCAAACCAATTTATTATTTTAGCAAGGTCAAACACATATTTTTTTGAGCTATATGTTAATCAATGAAAAAATTTATTTAGGAACAAACCCAAATAAAAAACATGGGCCTCTTTTTTCTAGGAGTGGTAAAACGGGCTTGACTCACCAGGTTGGCTAGTTGAGCCCGCTATTTATGGTGGACTGAGATGAAGTTTTGGACTCGGTTATTTAAATTGATTCGTCTCGCCTCATCCTCTTTTAGGTGGTTTTAAATAGGACAAACCTAAGCAGGGTGAACTGACCCGCTTTACTATCCTAATAGATGATTATTGACTTGGATTAATTTACTTAATTTATTGACTTACTAGAAAAATTATGTTGGTGGATTTATTTTGAGACTTATTTTTGGGTTTGTTTCAGTTTTTGATTTATTTTTGGTTTTGTTTTATGTTGAATAATTTCTTTTGAGATGTTTTCTGGGGTATAATTTTGAGATTTGTTTAATGGTGTTGGATTATAAGTTATGATAGTGAGATCGTTGTTATTAATTAATTATGATCCTAAATTTGTTAATTATGTTGTTTAATCGTTTCATGGTGCTGGATTTGTCTCAAAAATTTGTTTGACCGACCGACCCGCCAACTCGTCAGCCCACCACCAAGTGGTGCGGGGTGGGATTTTGAACTGGATCACCTAAATGACTCGCATCGTCTCGTTCCATTTTCAAGTAGGCTTGAACATGACGGGCCTAAATGGATGGGTCGACCCGCTTTGTCATCCCTACTTTTTTTTAAATCCAATTTTTGAAGCATGAAAAAAAGAAGATAACATGTTTTCTTTTTTAGTTTAATCCCAAACATAATATTCCATATTAGTCTAACAATATTCCATGTTAAAAGGTTCTTTATAAAGATAGAGAAATAGTGGGAATGAATGAAATTTGAAATTCAAAACAGAAAGACACTTTGTCTTAGACATTAGTATGAGTGTCAAAAAGTTAAATAAGAAATTCCGTTTGAAGCAGATACATCATCATAGTCCCATGATATAATTTGGTCACAAAAAGTAAATTTTGGACACAATTTACCCCAAAACTGGTGATGCGGCAAAAAAACACAAATAATTGCAAAATTGTGTTTTCCAGAGCACCTTCCTTTCTTATATTATATAAAAATAGATATAGATAGATTCCCATCGTAAGAGGTGACATTTAGTTGGGATTATTATGCTATGTATATAAATTCATTTATATTTATATTTATATTTATATTTCTACTATTTAACATTATGAGATACAATCATTTAGTTTAATCAATTTTGTCATTTGATTCTTGTGGTGTGTTAAGTGATGACGTGAATAGTGATAGCTCATTTTCTCTCGTGAAAAGATTTTGGAAATTCATATTTTAACTATAGAGAATTACCTCCTTTAATTACACAATATTATATATTATACTTTCATATTTAGCGTGTCGCATCAATCTTTAATTTCTATTACTTACAACATCTGTATCGTGTCGACATGGGATACAACATACACGTATATGTGTTTAGTTTAAGCTTAATTGCACTTTTGGCTCCTTATCTTTTCAAAAGTTGCAATTTTGACCCCTTAACTAATTAAAATACAAAACAACCCCCTATGTATTAGATCTTTGGCAGTTTTGGCCCCAAGACCACTTTTGACTTGGTCTTCGCTGACGTGGCACCCCCTAACTAATTACACGTGGCACCTCACTCAAGGGATGTGGGTGCCACGTCAGCGAAGACTAAGTCAAAAGTGGCCTTGGGGCCAAAACTGCCAAAGATCCAATACATAGGGGGCTGTTTTGTATTTTAATTAGTTGGGGGACCGAAATCACAACTTTTGAAAAGATAGGGGGCCAAAAGTGCAATTAAGCCTTTAGTTTACTATAAAGTATTTGGCTTAAACGCATTTTTCACCCCCTAAGTTTTAAAATGTAGCGATTTCGGTCCTCTTTAAAAAAAAATAGCAAAAATGACCCCCCATATTTAGCCCTTTTTGCAAAACACAAATTTTGACCCAATCAATACTGCGTGGCATGCCACATGTGTAAATTTTTAATTAAAAAAAATTAAAATTGTCACACGTGTATATTTTGAATTAAAAAAAAAAAGAAAAAAGGGAGAGACACGTGAGTGAGCCTCACTTTGTTGTTTCTTTTCCTCCTAATTCTTTCTTCCTCTTCCTTCTTTCATAACTGCTGCCCCTTTTTTCGGCCACTCTTTCCGGCCATCCAATGTGATGCTTCCGACCATCCTCTGTCAAACAAACTACATAATATTCATTCTCTCTGCCTTCTTTATCTCATCATAAAATTATTTTTCGATTGGAGATATTTTGAGTTTTCAAACCGCCACCTTCATTGTTAGATCTTGACCACCACAAAATGTTTTTCGATAAATTGCAATTTCATGGGTTAATTGATTTTTGGTTTGTTTTTGCTGGATTTTTACGGTTAACAAATTAATTGATTTGTACAATTAACAAATTAAATATGTGTAACGTACAAACTTCTTTTTACCGGATGTTGAGAAATTTCTGATTTCAAATGTACAATGTTTGTGTTATGTTCTAGTTGTTAGGGAAGACCTAAAGATGAAATCTGAAAAGATTGCGTCTCAATGTGCTCGTAAGATATATTAATGAATGAAACTATTGTTCAGTTTCTAGATCTGTTCTTTATCTTAAATTGTCCATTACAAACTTTATTAGGTAGTCTGTGCATTTGCATGAATATATGTTTTTTTATGGTAGATGCTGCCACCGACATGTATGTTGATTTTTGGTTTGCTATTGTTTTGCTTTTAAATTTTCTATTTTCAGATTTGGTTTTCTGTAAGTTTTTGTGTTGTTGATTTTTTTTGGGTTTGAATATTTGGGTATAAAGAAGATGAATATTCTGCATTTTTTTTAAGAAATGAAGGAAAAAGATGAATGATTTAGACAAAGAAGATGAATGTCATGTGCTCCCTCCAATCAATCCTTTATTTTTTTTTATTCTGTAAATACACGCGTGACTTTTTTTTTTTTTTTTTTTTTAATTTTAAAAAATACAAACCT
>Ga0228710_1005871_pt1 | contig 18895 bp, 9 predicted proteins | sample MedpolnodulmetaG_FD_177995 | JGI IMG/M metagenome (GOLD analysis project Ga0228710, IMG submission 177995) | Root nodule microbial communities from Medicago polymorpha collected in Santa Monica, California, United States - pink nodules | ecosystem: Host-associated > Plants > Roots > Nodule...
TATATATATATAATATCAATCCCTATCCCCATTTCAATTTAAAAAAGATAAACAATTTAAAAGTTAGGTTTTAATTATTGTTGTATACTCATGACATTTTTTGATAAAAAACAAAGCCAATATCTATATGGAGATTGTGAACATTATCATCTTCATTCCTTACTCTTTATTCACATCGATAAATATGGTTCACATGTCTTAATTTGGAATAAAGAAATGGACCAGCATACATGCATATGTTTACTTACTACTGTACTAGGAGGTTGCTCAGTCATCCAAAGTCGGTAAAATCCAACATTATAATCACATTAAGGAGAAGGGGACCATGCATTCGCTTTTATTTTTTCCTTCCATATCTTTTCATTTTATCTGTCACGTATTTGTAAAGCTTATGATGTGCCGTGAAAAAAATGATGTTAATTTCTTTTTCACACGACCTTCAACTAGGGTGGGATTTGTCAAAAGTTTCAAACATGAGATCTTAAACGATCATGCGTAACATGAATAAGATAAAGCAGATCGATTTGTCCCAACAATGGATGGGGTTTATTGATTATTTGAGATAAAGTGGGAATATATATCGTACCATATTCTTACTATAATTAGGTTTTTTTTCATTGACATTTTTAAAGTCTTGATTTTCTTCTAGAGAAATATGTTTTATTTTTGTTTTTTGACAAGGAGAAATATCTCTTCATGCTTGATTAAAAAAATACAAATGCATGTAATTTTCACAAGATGAGTTTAGTGGAATGAGCTAGACTCTCGCAATGTGACAAATTAATGTTTAAATTATGGTTGTAAAAGGTATCAACATTAGTATTCAACATACCTTGAATGAAATCATCTCTAGCTAAAGGCAATATATTTTTTGGGTAAAAAACACAATTTTAATTCAATACTAACATGTATAAATTTAGGGTCCGTTTGTCACAAATTATAAAAAACAATAAAAAATTGATACTCAATAATTTAGGGTATAACTTCTCTTAATATTTCTTCAAAAAACACTTCTCTTAATATTCACTATAAAGAAGTTAACCTATATATCATTTTGACTGAGACTCTTATTACTCAAATCTCTCATCCTAACCACCAAACCAACCTTATATTCAAACACTTTCTAAATAAATATTCCCCTCTATTATTAAGGACGATGCATATAGATATAGCTTTCTCTCTATACAAATGCTGCCTTCATATACTTTCTTGCCGTATAGAGTAGTTCATTATTTGGTGGTGTGGCGTGTGATGCCAAAGCAAAGAGGCCTTTATGACCATACTATTTGGATTGTCCTAAAAGAAAAAGAAACCAACAAAGACAATTACTACAAGAAGAAGAGTTACGGGAAGGTAAGAATGAGGAAACAAAGTAAATAATTGTAGATGATAGTGATGTGATCTGACGGTTCATGTGCTACCACGTTAAAACTATGTGCATGTTGTCAGAAGATAATTAGGTCTACACATGGAAGAACAAACACGTGGCAGACAACAATTGGGTCCCGCAATCAAGTGTTAAAAAAGGATTTTGAACAAACTGACTGAGGAGTAGCATAGGAAGAAAACTTTCTGCTTTGGACACCCTCAATATGGGAACAGATTCCAAATATTATTAGGATATCTAATATCTAATATATTTCACAAAGAGATGAATGGGGTTGGGACCCTACAAGAGATTATATTTGATTGGACCCATTAAAGATTTCAAATAAAACTCTATGGGACCCCATTTTGGTCCCAACTCCAACCTTTATTTATTTCTTGTCCCTTCACTATTTATCATATAAACATAAATGTATTTTTTTTTATCAATGCAATTTTTTATTAAGACATTTTTGTATGCATCATGGTCATTTGGTCGATTTAATTGATAAAACATTGACTCATATTTCATGGTCGATTTAATTAATAAAAAATTGACTCATCTTACATAAGTGTGTTTCATTTACACTGTCAACGTTAAATACTCATTGATGAATAATCTATAAATATTTATGTTAGCATTCTCTAAACACACATAAACTTAACAAAATGCATAGTGGTCCCTCTTATTTTTTTCGTTTCTATTTTCTTGGTCAGATCTTCAATTCTGTATATTGAAGTGATGTCATATGTTTACCCGAAGTGAACAATTGAAAAGATGAGTTCTTTATTCCTTGTTTTCTCTCTTCATAATTTGAAATGGGAATTAATTGCAAACTAATTTTTGGATCCGTTCTTGGGCGATGTCAACAACATTGCGTCCATTTTCAGGTAAGCACACATCTTTTTGTGATATATTGGGTAGGATTTCGTGAAGATTTTCTTATTGTTTGTTTGCGTAATTTTGGGTGCAAAGTAGCTAACAATATTAATTAGATTAGGCCATGATGCTAGTAAAAGAAATTTCACAAAAAAGAGGTGAAATGTCACAATAATCACCTTGGTTAAAGTAGGAAAAGGATCATGTCATAAAATCATATTTCAAATCCGTACATAAACTATTTTTTCCCCGTATTTAATTAGTTTAAACAACAAGGTCTTTTGAAGTAAAAATAATAACATAATGCTTATTAAAAAAAAACTGACTCCAAGATTTGAATTTGAGGGTACGAGGCTCTAAGCTTGACTAATCAAGCTAAACAATTCTCCAGAATTAATCTATCATGTTTTATATTTATAATTAAGTTAAATTTTTTGAAGTCTTTTTATGGTCCAAAATTTTGGAGCTTAAGGGTCCGTTTGGTTCGAGAATTAGGAGGGGAGGGGAGGGGTTTTAACGGAGGGGAGATGAGATATTTTAATTAAAAATGTGTTTGGTTCGCAAGGGGAGGGGAGGGATTTTAAAATGATTTTACTGTTTTACCCTTAAACTTAATTAAATAAGGATAATAAAATAACGAAACAATAACGATGTAATCGATACCAACACGATGTAGACGATGAAATAATGAATTAATAATAGGGTTGTTACAAGAAGTAATAAAAGTTACAAACAAAAGTTGTTAATAATATAAAATAAAAATTATTACAAAGATAATATAACCTAATAATAATAATAATAAACAAGTTGTTTCAAGAATAATATAATCTAATAATAATAAATGTTGTTATGACGATAATATTGAGATTTTAAATTAATTTAAGGATAATTTTGGTAGTGCAATAAAATTTGCTCCCCTCCTCTCACCCCCTTCTAAAAGTTGAACCAAACACTTTAAATTAGAAATCTCTTCTCCCCTCCCTTCAAAACTCTCGAACCGAATGGACCCTAAAGCCCTAGATAAAGCTGCTTGGGTCAACCAAAAAGTTTAATTAAAGGTGGATTCTCATAATGTCTAATATGGACCTTTCAAAAAAGTTCAAAGCTAGAGTCTTAGAGCACCTCCAACATAGGTATTTCAATTGAGTTTGACATGCTGATACATGATTTTTCATCGATTTACCCTTGGAGATCATCACAAGTTCGACAAATTGTCATTATAGTTCGGTTAACAAGCAACAATACTTTGAGTGTATTTTGATTAAATATAAATAAAATATTAATATGAGAGGTGAAATTGAAGGACCCAACATAAGTTTTTTGGTGTTGCACCATTAAATCACTATTGGAGTTGCGCTTACAATGTGGCTCAATGTAACCCATAAAATAACTTTTGAATAGAAATCACTATTGGAGTTCTCTTACAATTTTTAATATGAAAGTGTATTTGTTAATAATAGTGAAAGTAAAAGTCATGTAATATTTTATTAAAATTTACTAAAAATGTAATGATCCATCCCACACCCATTCCTTCTTTTATCAACAAAATCTACTATTTTATTAAAAACTGTGATAATCCACATTTGAATAATATTTTTGAAGTCCATATTAGGTAAATCTTTAAAATATAACAAATTTTGCTTTTGTTTCAAATTTGTTTGCCCCAATTTGACACAGTTAAATGCGTCTCTTTGTAATTCCAAAAAAATTGTGTCTTTGAACCCAAAAGAAAAGTAGTGCCTCTAAGTTGTATCTTACAAGTAGTGTGTGGTTTTGGCGAAATCTCCCTTGACAGACTCCAAAAAGCAGATCTTTTAGATTGTATCAAGGACCAAATAAGATAAAAATTGGTCCAGTAGCTGGTATCATATACAACACTGAGAGTATTCGTTGCAACATGATTTTCTTACCAACGGAAAGAGATAAAAGAAGTTTTTTTTTTTTTTTTGAAAGAAAGATAAAAGAAGGTTATAGACAAATTATTTGGTGTGTTGTCATATTGGGTTGTTTGGTTGCTGCGTAGCAATATAATTTATCTGGGAGGAGCAGCAAGCATTTGTGATGGGTTTATAGCTCAGATTATAATAACATCTAGGGTTGGTAAAAAAAAAATAATATAGGGTTGGTTCTTCACACGGGAGGGTAGAAAATCTAATCTTGGGGTTGGTTCATCGTGTAGGATTGTTCATCTTCTAGTAACTTTGTTTTTTCTTTTATTTGACATTTTAAAGTTTAAACATACGTGGTTAAGGAGTTTGGATGGGGAAAGAGTTTAAAGGTCAATATTTGTTAACCTTTTCCCCCTTTTTTAACAATATTGTAACAACAAACGTTTGTCCATCCCAATAAAAAATAAAAAATAATTAAGTATGATCATATCAACACTAAAACATCGAAGTTCATCAAAAATTTCAAAATTAACCATGCTTGAGTGAGAGAAGGTAGTGTAGGATGAATAGCCTCATTATTCTTTGTGTTGCACTTCATCTAACATCTTGGTAAAAAAAACTATGATAATTGAAACCAAAAAAAATACTATGATAAAATGATCCTATTGACTATGGGTCACATCCTACATTCCTCACGAGATATTTGGCTAAGGTGGGTTATAGACTAAATTAATTGGAGCAAAAGTCTCCTAAATTAACTCATCCTCGTGCATGCAATGGTATAATGTCAAAATTCTTACCTCATTTCTTCTGAATAACTATTACATTACTCGTAATATTTATCATATTCTTTATCATTTTTCTTTTAAATATATCTCTTTCCTCACAGATTGGGATACACGATTTAACAATATGCTTCTTTAACAGTATTTTCCCGGCCAAAAGAAAACAAAACAATATATTTATTTTGTTAAGGTGAATGTGAAGAAAAGTAACCCCACTTAATTGGCACCGGAAAATTAATACATATGGTTGGGAAAATTAAGACTAAAGTAATAAAAACAGTTTAATTAGTTAGAAAAGAAGGTTGGTTTTATTAATTTTGAAAGTGATGCACATAATATAATATAATTAGAATTAGAATAAAGAATCCATCCTATCCACACACACTATCTATCTATCTACCAAAATTCAACACCCACCCTTTAACTTCCATCAGCATGATGACCCAATGGGAAAAACAAATCTTGAATTTTTTGCTTTGTAATCAAATAAAATCCAATTGAAAGGGGAATGAGAGAGAGAGAAAGAGTAGTTGTACCAACGTGGTGGAGAGAATCTAGGGACAAGATCTTCTCTGAATGAAATTACACAAAAACAACAAAACATCCATACCACTGTTCCACTACAGTTTTTTCTCTCATGCACCCACTAATAGAATAAAGCTACTAGTACAAGATAATTACATTCCACCTCTCTTTTCCCACTCTCATTCATCATCTTCCCTTCTCTCTCTCAATACTTTTACTTCTATATACTATATAACTTCAATCAACTACTTGAGAAGTATTCATCATCAAATTGATATGGAGCTTGCTTTGGATAGTAGAAAATTACAATTACAACCACAAAACTTGAAGCAAGAACAACACTTTCATGTGTTGGCTGTAGATGATAGTGTCATTGATAGGATGCTTCTAGAAAGGCTCCTTAGAGATTCTTCATGCAAAGGTAGCTAGGTTACCAACATTTTTTCCGTACAATTAATCTTAATTATTAGGATTTTTTTTTAGTTTTTAATTTTCAGTTAGCATAATAAATTGATACATAATTTTGTGTAGTGAATTTTGTTAGTTAATTGTTTTGTGGTTGATTGATTAATTGTAAAAACAGTTACATGTGTGGACTCTGGAGATAAGGCTTTGAAATATCTTGGACTGAATATTGATGAAATTGATAATATTAATTCTTCTTCAACAAAGTCTTCTATATTAGAATCATCATCTCCTCCTCTTCAACAACCATTGCAGCTTCAAGAGGTAATAATCTTAATTTTCTTCTTCCTCCTTCCTCAAAAGTTTTCAAGATAGTTAAACTCGTGTTGTGTACTGTACTACATTTAATTAATTAGTTTTGTCCAGAAAAAAAGGTATATTTGCTAGCTTCAAAAACAAGTAAAGAAGAAAATTTGAGTATGCAAAATTATAGTATATGCTTATCTTGTTTGCATACATAAAACTATTAATAAAGCTAAGCTCAATTTTCATAATTAAATATCAACACTATCATCCATTTTATCGTGTTGACTAAGCTCCCCTTTCTTTCTTAATTAAATATTCATTCAGTTAATTAAGACTTACTTAAGAGACATGCCTTCTGCGTTTTTTCCTTCTAATTTCTCCTTTAGACTGTTGAAATTGTTAGCAGTATTATGCTGAGTGGGGATATTGAACTTTGGACCTCCTTATCAAATTACTTTCATTTCACATATATAATTGATTGATAAGGGTACGTGTTATATATGGATATGGAGATTTCTTTCTCCTAAACTTACCTTCATTAACAACATATATAGTTCCTCTAAAAGAAAGTTAGGAAGGAAAATCTCTTCAACAAATAATTAAGCTCCATTCATCTAGGTCACGGATGCATATTATAATGTATCAAAATCAAAATGTACTACATATATGACATGATACATGGTTAACAAACATAATTATATCAATAATGCACAATGACCATATATGTATAGCCTCTCGTTTATAGGATTAATCAGAAGACATTAAATCAGATTAGGAAAAAAATAAAAATACAATTCAATGGTAAATTAAATTAACTTTGTAGAAAAGTATAAACCTTTTCACGGCACTGTACGTACTCCTAATTATTGTTTTGATCCATGATCTACACGCAAGAGTATAGTGTCTGCTATGGTTGTACGTTCTTCTATTTTCTTTTGTAAAAAAGGGTACGTACGGAAATGTTTTAGTATATATTTATTGAACATTAAATTGATCATGTGCACTATTTTGCAGGGAAGCAAAGTGAATTTGATCATGACAGATTATTGCATGCCTGGGATGAGTGGCTATGATTTACTTAAAAGAGTCAAGGTCAAAATCTCATCTTTTCCCCGACATCTTCCCTAAATTCCCTCTCTCTTTTTAAACTTGAATAGGATGCATGCATCGCACTGAAAAAGATGCTAAACATTCTTTTCTTTTCTTTTCTCTGTCAGTAAATACATACATATAGTCACAATTTAAATTTCACTACCACTTTCACTTTGCAAAGGAACAAGAAAATTAATTTTACTTCAAGGCTAGTTTTGTTTTTATCAACTACTACTACTACTACTATATAGCTTTAAATATATAAATAAATGAATTATATCTACAAAACAAATGACCCTTCACCTCATGTTTCCTCATACACCTTGGGTAGTTTAGTTACAATTAATTAAAGTCAAATATTTTTAATAATTTTGTGATTATTATTGATTGATATTGTAAAAAGAAATACTTTAAACCATACATGACCTAAATCTATCTTCATATTTCTTGTGATAAATTAAATCCTAAAATTTTCAGAAGAAAGAGTAAGAAAGAAAAAGGAAAAGTTTAGATTTCTGGATCTGAATTTGCTTTTGCTTTTTCTTTTCTTTTATCTATGTATCTATTCTTTTTTTGTTTTCCCATTAATTTTTTCTTCTTTTTGACACTGCTTACTGCACTGCAGGGATCTTCTTGGAAAGATGTTCCAGTTGTAGTTATGTCCTCAGAAAATGTACCTTCCAGAATTAGCATGTAAGTTTTCTTTTTCTTTTTAAATTCATCATATACTTACAACAGTATATATTTATTTATTTCATTATCCTTTATTAAATTATATCCTAAATACTTCTTCAAAGAAAAAGGAAAGAATAAAGTAGATCTTCAAAAGTTACCAAAATCTAATGCTGCATCAATATTTTATCACATTAGAAGAAAAAAAAATGCATCATTTAATTAACAACTTAATTTTGCTAATAGGTGCTTGGAAGAAGGGGCAGAAGAGTTTCTAATGAAGCCTCTTCAGTTATCAGATTTGCAGAAGCTTCAGCCATATTTCCTAAAATCCCTTGAAAATTCTTCTGATGAGCAAGAATCTGCTAACAGTTTCACTTCCACCACAGACTCGGACGACGACAACGATCTCATCGACAGTAATGATGATAACATTAATAATATCAAAAGGAAGGCCATGTCTCCTGAGCCTCCAGAGAGATCAATGCCCAAAATGAAAGGGTTGGCAGTGGTGGTGTAAACAGGAAACAGTACAAATTAAGATTGGTTGTTGCATGCATATTATTTAGTTTATGACTATGTTTCTATTTAATTTTTGTTTTAATGAAATCACTGTGAGCACGTACTAATATTATATTTCACTATTTCAAGTTACAACTATCAGTAGCCACTTAAGTTTATGTACAAATGTTTAAATTAATCCTTTGTCGTCTAGATATTGCAATCTTTAAATTACTTTGGGACATAGCTGACAACTTAAAAGGAACAACGATGATAAAGAATAACTTGAGGATCCAATTCTTAGTGCTAAGTCCTACATGGTGTTGATTTTATAAAGAATTATTTGAGTTCTCTTTTCTCATCCATTGAATATTGTCCAAAAAGTATGGTTACTAAAGGATCTTGGAATCATGAACCTCCAATCATAAGGCTTTTTTTTTCATGGTCACCATACTTCAATATTTTCATTCTTGTGCGGCTTACTAATGCTCCATGTTGGATAAGATTCTTTGTTTTTCTCAAGAACATTAGAGGCAAAAAAAATCAACATCTTTGCTATTTCAAGGGGTATTGAAATTTCTCTTCATTGGATTTGATTATAACAAGACGGTCAGTCACATTGTTAGAGTTTCGTAGCTGTATACCAACTTAGGGATCAGATATCCATGTTGAAAGGGATCATATCTTTTTTGAAAAACTAAAAAGGCAAAATATATTAAACCTAAACCAAAGAGAGCACAAAGGGTGCCCCAACCAACCTATACGCACAAAAAATATAGAAAGCCCAAGAATGGACACACACGATCTGCTGCAGTCAACAAAGTCACATAATCATAAGGTCATGCTTCGGTGGACAATTGATCAAAATTGGACGGTCCTGATTAGATCTCAGAATTTTAGGAATTAAATTAAAAATTAAATCTATCTTTTTAACCATTCGATCAAGATCGAACAGCTGTCAATGTCTTGACTGCGTGAATGCATGAAAAAAACGATTGCATTGAATCTTATTTCATGGATACAATGTCACCAATTATATTGTTCCACTGAGCCCAAGCATAATCAAAATATAACATCCGCCCACAATACATAAAGAGAACTAATTCATGGGCAAGCACATAAGAGGTTCAACACACCGTCCATTAAACAAGGAAGGGAACTCATCCCGAATTAGGGATCAATTCCAACTCATGATCATAATTTACTCAACAAGGGTATGACCATTTGGAGATTTTTATAAAGAAGAGACGCCCATTCTTATGAGTATATTTAGATAATGGAATTCAAAATTTAAAAGAATTTGAAGTATTACGAAATTTAACTAATTTATTCGATTTCTTTCATTTACGAAATTTGTTATTTTAGTCCAGTAATTGAATTAATTTCATTTGCAAAATTTATTATTTGTGCTAAGGACTTGAATTTTCTTCATTTATTAATTTTCCTCTCTCATAACCAACTCTTAGTTGAAAATTATATACTACGAAGATAGAACTCATATGTTACAAATTAAACAAATGACTAATCGTCTTTAAGATGTTGAGTGATACACAGTTCGAACCTTCATCATCTTGAATAATATGACGCCAAAAAAGATTTGGACAAGTGAAAACATTATCTATAAGTAGTTAGTTGCCATGAGAAAGCGATGATCATTAGTGGATTCTAACTCTTCCGCACTTGCAAAAGGATTTGAACTTCACCCACTGACAATGTTTCCACCCGAGGAGACATAGCCAACAAAGTTGCATATGTGGAGCAAATAGAAAGCTAACTAGATGAGTCTATTTCGAAGAACTGTCTCCGTAAAGGGCCTGATTCACCCCACTCGTTAAGGTTATCAGGTCCACCGTCAATAAGTGTTCCCTTAAAAATATTTCTTCTCTAACTATGCGTTCAAACCCACCTATCACCTTCCAGCACTTACATAAACTACTCGCAGCTAAGGCTTGCTAATCCGACACAAGAAACAACCTAAGTAAGCAATATCTTAGGGAAACATCACCCACCCACACATCAGTCAAAAAACAGGTCATCACCCTATTTTCAACGACATTTGTTACCGCTTTAGAGAACCAACCAGAGATAAAAATGCATAGAGAATCCCAACAAAGGGACATGTCATCACCAGATTGAACAATTGTAGTTAACCTCTGCGTCCATAAATAGCGGATGAAGATACTTGACTATCATACTTATCTACAAGAAAATACCACCATATGGTTGGTGCTCTGTAGATTGCCAACTACCTCTATTTTCTCAAAAAGAAAATCCATGCTAAAAAGCCTCAAGTTTCTATTGCCTATAGTCTACCTTTCTCATTCGACTTGCACACATCATACCATAGAACCTGATAATTTTCTATCTACCTTTCAAGCCTCCACAAAAGGAACTATCTTTCGATATGCATAATAAGTTTCAAGACATTAATAAACATCATATAAAAAGAGATAGGTAAAATATTGGGATACTATTAAAGATTGAATTAGGAGAACACTCATTCCTCTAATACTTGCACTTATTGTTCTAAGGCCAAAACCTATTCGAATAGGCCTTAACAGAGGTGCTCAAGAGCTCACCTTATATAGCCGCCACCTAAAGACCAAGTCATCTGAACGGAACCTAGCCAATCATACAATTCATAAAATGATATGTCATTCACATGAATAACTCTTCTAAACTCTCATTACACAACTTTTAGAGAAACTCAATTGCAAATAAAAATTTATCCAAAATAACATAGAATTGACTTCATTGCCCTCGTGTTCTTAATGGTAGCCTCTCCAATAAGGAGAGTATAATATGCATACTGTAGATGATATATAATCAGCCTTAAGACGCCACTAACACTATTTTTGGATCTTGCCTACTAAATCACTGCACGCAACCCCTCCACCACTAAAAAAAAGAAAGTGGGGCAAGATGATCACCTCATTTAATAAGCCACCTCATAATCTTGATCTCCTCAGTTGAATGTGAATTTACCTGTTCAGTCTACCTTTGGATGTCATTCCCTCTGTTCCTTTTTAATTGTTGTTTTTTAGCTTTTCACACATAACAATACAATTGATAAATTTTGTTACTTTCCTATCTTTTTTCACCCATAATAACCTTGATAAATCATAATCTCATTTCATCTAGTTATTTCTCTACAATAAATAACTAAAAATATTATTGACAAACTTATAATTAATGTTACACTGAACTTTCAAAACATCAACTAAATAGCAACAATTTTTTTCCTGCAAATGTAACAATTAAAAAGGAATAGATGCGACTTTTGAATATAATTTCATTGCAAAGTGCAACTTAGAGTGTTGTGAGCAATGCGATAAGATAATGGCTAGAGATTGAATCGATCGAACCTCCAAATAATGATTTATTGGTCTATTCAAATAACTTACTTTGAAATAACTTTTAAGCCACAACTAGAAATATATTTTTTTTAAAGAAAACTTCACAATCCCATCAAGGGACAAAAAGATATATATATATATATATATATATATATATATATATACACACACACACACACGCAAATAAAATAAGTGTGCAAAATAATAGATCAGTAAAGTTTGAAAGTTCTACTCTCATATAGCCACTTTTAAGCTCAATTTACACATGTAGATAAAAAGATAAATAGAAAGGGCAAAGAGAGAAAGATCGTGAGGCGAAATATATTAGTATAAGATGTAAAAAACAAAAACCATAGAAATTTGTATTTTCGAAATATCTTTTCAAAATTAAATATTGCTACATGTGACTTTTGAATACAATTTTTATTGCAAAATGCGCTTAAAGTGTCGTGAGCAATGTGATTTTGAGTTAATAGATAAAAAAAAATTGGATGTAGAAGAGTGAGTTGTGGGAAAAGTGAATTGTATTTAAATTAAATGGAACTATGTAAAAATAAGTTAGAACCATAATTTTAGAATCGTAAATTACAAATTCTAACTTTAAATAGCATTTATTGTAGAGGCAAAATCAATTAATCAACCAAATACATCAAAATCAAGCATCACTCTCAATTCTACTAAAAACAATCAGAATGACCAACATGCACCACCTACTGCTAATTTTTTTTTTTCAAAATGCTTTATTCTGTTATAATTATTATAGACCGTGTCTCTCTTCTCTGTAAAATTACAGTTTACCAAATTTATTTTATAGATGGTAAAAACATGTTTAATAATTCAGTAAAGTTCCAAGAGACTAGGTCCCATTTTGATCACCCCACGTCCTTTTTGTTTATTGGAAAAGAGAGCATGCAGGGTTTTCGAACCATGAACTCTTCATCGATTTAACTTGTAAAACTAAAAACATCAACTAATTTTAACTCGGATTGAATTTTACAGAAACAAAAGTTCCAGTACTAAACTCGGCCAAAACTCACATTATTCAGTAATACATTAGAGTAAACCAAAAAGATAAAATGAAAAGCAAAAATAGATAGATTGGCACTAAGATTTCCTAACTTCTGATTCTGAGATACAAAAGAGTTGTAAAGCCCGCAGATGACTGTGTGCCTGTATCCTCCAAGAGGAACTGCAAAAAGGATAAAAAATATGAATGAGAAACTTTATTGAAAGAGTTTCTATACGATTTGGATCAAGTTGGGCAACTAACAATGATCTGCGGAAGGTTACCTTTTCAAAGCTCATCTTTTGGTTGTTCTGCTTCTGGCTTAGCAGCAGCTTTTGGTTGTTCTGCTTCTTGATGAGCAACACCAGATTTATCCTTGTTCTTTTCAATGAATTCTATGATGTCTTCCTTTGTCCTACCGCCATCATATTGTGATAGTTTTCCACTTGCTGACCTGAAGTACAAGGTTGGATAACCTTGGACTTCAAAGGTGTCGGTTGGGATATCGTTGGCAGTTGCATCCTGGAAAATGACACAAGATGCATAGAATAAAATTAGCAAAATCAAAAAATAAAAGAAAAAGGATATTGCTATAATCATCAAAGGCTATAAAAAAAAGACATATCTTACCAGTTTTGCAATAACAACATCAGCATCACTTTGGAATGAGACAGCAACTTCATCCAAGATTGGAGCCAACTGTTTGCAGTGACCACACCATGGAGCATAAAACTCAATCAAAACTGCAAGTTGTGTGGTCTATGTCAGTAAATTATATTATACCTCTGAATGATCAAGGCAAACAACTAATTAATACAAGTAATGAATGAGAGATGGTGATTTCTGTATGGTAATTACTGCTACATAATGGTATCAGAAAGACATGTTACTTTCCATGTCTGATTTATGATATATACATAATCACAAGTTTGTAACAGTAACAGCATCAAAGAAACATGTTTCCTGGAGAAAATGGGGGGCAAAATATACAAAAGCATAATTCCAAATTCATAACTTTCAATACTTACGAACTTCCATAGAACATATGACAAGTACATAAATCTTTAGCTTTACAAAAAAGTAATTCGTTATATTTTTGTCAAACTATGTTCTAGCTTTGACAATCTTCATATGAATGCATTATCTAATCATCTCAAATATTTGTCAAACTCTTTCACATGCAGGGAACAAAAATATTTTGAAACATTCTATGTTGTTTGAACACAATGAATACCAAAATCTATCTGATAATCAATAGAATAAAGCCAAAAATAAAAGGCAATAACTTAATACCATTCTTCCCAGACTTGAAAACTACGTTCTCAAGAGTTTGCCCAACAACCACTTTAACAGGCTCATTGTTAGTTTCAGGAATAGGTTCAGACTTGACAAATGGTTCAACTTTACCATCCTGTAAAGAAAATATGATATATTTAAAATGTTCAAGACAAACAACGGAAGTAAAATATTAAATATCTTGAATGAAAGAGTTTACAAAATCAAATATCCTAATAGAAATAAAGGTAACAAATTAAAGAAGTCAAAGGCAATAAGCTACTAAGAGAAATGAGCTAATACCTTGTATGCCTTCAACCAAGTTGGGAGTTGATCAAGTTCCAAATTGGGTTTGAAAAACTTCTTGCCATCATTATGCTGAATAATAATAAGAGGCACTTGGTCTTCCTTCAGTCCAAAATACTGCCAAGAAAAGTCATTGACAATGTCAAATATTAAGCAAAGAATAACTTGAAAATATATAAAATTAAATACTTTGATTTGATACAAACCTGGAAGGCACCTTGACTAGACTCAACATCTCCAACAAGAAAGCTAACTCCCTGTTGTTTGTATTGAGAAGCAATTTCATGGTATTTTGATTTGAAAGATTCAGCACCTTCGGCAGTAAAGTTGATGAACAACATAGCCTGCCAGTTTTATAACCTTAATTTAGAATAATGGGACACAGGATAATATGGGTGAAAAACAAAGGCAAAGGAAACATCGTGTGATTCAAGCAAGCAAAGTTTGCAAAATGCTTTGAGACACAAAATGGTAAACTAAAGGCACATATATCAATAATATGCTTCTATAAATTAATAACAAAGACGAATCATAAAAATAACTTAAATAGCATATTACCTTTGCGTTGGGAGTGTTAAAGAATTTGACAACAAAAGGGTGATTGCTGGGTTCATTGTTGAAGACAGTCACAATTGGGATACTGGAATCTTCAATGAATTTCTCTAGAGCTTCAACATTGAAATCCTACGAGCATGAAACAATTTTAAACATCAAACAAAAAAAAAACTAAAACATGTAACATGTAACAGTTAAGCTGCAGAAATCAGCAATACCTTTGAGTCCACAAAGAGCTCGTCAAATGGCTTAAATAACCTAACTACAGGCCCAGACACTGATGAGTCTCCCTTTGGAAGGTGTTTGGCATTCAAAGTGTGAGCAAAGTCATAGTCAGAGCGCAACTTCTCTGCTAAGGCAATGAAGTTATCGTACTCCTCTCCAGAAAATTTAGGGAAAACTCCAACCTGAAAACATTGAAAGATAATATTAAGAGTTTAATTTTCATGCATCGCATTACAAAGATTTAAGGTATCTATGAATTAAACTCTAAGATTAAACTACAATGGTTGGATACTTACAATAACAACTTTGTTGTCACCAACAAAAGCGGTAGCATCATCAGCAGATTTAATCTCTGTTGATGCTGGGCCACTTTGCTTCTTCAAATACTCAACGATACCATCAGCTTCACGGGGACCTTTGTATTCTTGAATGTTCTTTCCACCATTCCTAAAAATCTTAATGGTTGGGAATCCCTTAACATCATTTTCCGATGCGAGGTCTTTGTTGTGCTCCTCATTGGCATCAACTTTAGCCAACACAACTGGTGGCTCGTGAGTGCTCAAGATAGAAGCAGCCTTCTCATACTGCAGAAATAAACATTACAGAAAACCAGCATCAGCATAATAATCCTATATTTTTTAACTTCAAAAGGATAACCCAAAATAATTAAAGAAAATAAGGGAAAATAAATCACCTCTGGAGCTAGCTTCTTACAGTGTCCACACCTAGAAAGATAAAATAAAAAATAAAAAATCAAATTAACAATTATAAGATAAATGCAATGCAATAAAATTCATAATAATTGGTCAAAATGAAAACTGGATTTAATCACATTCCATTACAGAAAAATTAACAAACATCAGCCTTAATTAGGTGCATGCAACAAATACAAGCTGAATTAAAAAAAATAAAAATCAAACAAAAAATTGACAAAATATTTTCAACTATGAAGCACAGACAAACGTCGATAATAAATAATAATTTGGGAAAATGACATAATTCAACAAAATCATGTCAACGTGTGTTGGACACTGACAACACCGGACACGGACACGCCATCGATCATAAGTGCTACAAGATTAGCAAGTCTAACAAAGGATTATAACTAATCGTTAAAATTAGTACACAAAACGAAAACTATATAATAATTGGACCTAAATAAGCAAAATTAAGATCTAGAACACAATAAAAGAAAATAAGACAGATCAGAACAACAATCGATGAATCGAGCATTAACAAAAGCATAAAACAACATAAAAAATAAAATAGAAGAATCGAATCATACCAAGGTGCGTAGAATTCAACGACGATGAAATCGTGCTTCTTAACAGTGTCATGGAAATTAGTATTATCCAATGTAAGAACAAATTCCTTAGCATCAGTTGATGATTCCTCGGAGAAGATCTGAGAAGGAACCAACGCAAGAAGAGAAAACAATAAACCGAAAATAGCAACGTTTTTCGCCATTGTTGGTGTTGAAAGAATGTTAAGGATTTGGGAGATTGTAACAATTGAGATGGGTTTATAGTGTGTGAGAAAGTACAAGTAACACACACAAAACTAACACTGTTCAAGACACGTGATACGTGAACAATTCACGTGAGTATTCGTTTTTTAAGATATTTTTGGTATTTGTGTGTTCTGGTTTTGTACAATAAACGAATCTCTAGTCTCCACGTTGGCATGTATATTACGTGGCTTTACCTCATAGGGTACTTTCTTGTCATATGAACGTTTTTCATTTTTTTGCTTGTTTAGTTTTTGTTTGGAGTAGTAATTGTATTTTTCGGTCAAACCTTCGTGTTAAATGTTAATTTATGATTTTATCCTTTTTTACTATAGTAAATAATAAGCTTATAAACTATTTGACCGAATTCCTTTTTCGGTAAAGTAAATACCATAAAAACTATTCGACCAAAATATAATTATAATGCATGCTTTCTTTTTTGACTGGTTTTTTTCTTCAATAACTTTTTTAAAAAAGAAAGGATAACAATTTTCTTGAATAACTTCTAATGGATACTTGATAGCAAATGAGTTATGGTTAAAAAAGTGAAAGAGGAAAAATTATTATTTAAAGTAAAATTAACGATAATTTTCCAATCATCTTTAATGGAATCTCAATATCTTTTTTGAGGTTATATTGTAAAATTCATATCAAGTTAATGAAATGGTTGGTGAATAAAATATTTATTATTTGTTAAAAATTGAAAAATACAAACGTAATGAAAGTTTTTTTTTCTAATTATTAACTTTTTTTGTAATAGAATAATATTTTTCTTGTAAGAGAATAGAGCAAATATAAACTTCTTTAATGATATTAAAAAAAACATTTGTAAATAATTTTAAATTAATTTCTGTGAATTAATAAATAAATTTTTAACATACTCTAAAGTTAAACTTTGAAGTTTTGAAGTTTTTTTCTTAATAATTAAATTTATTTGGTATTATTACAATGTATTTGTTAGGTTTATTAGAGATCCTCTCCATTTTTTAATAGAAATGGAGTATCCATCGTCATAGTTTTGAAGTAAATATCGGATATAAAGACACAAATTTTAAGAATTGATGAAATTAATTGAATATTTATTTATACATTAAAATTATAGTAATGGTGATGTCCATTTATCCTTTATTATAAAAGGTAGACTTTATGAGTTAGCATGTTTGCCCTAATCCCTTGCATTTTTCCCTCATAAGCATGTAATTATTGTTAATCTAATCTCTCAATCACACACTTAATCATAGTCGTTGATTCAAACTCTATTTTCAAACTCCTCACTTTCTCTCTCATAATGACAATTGAAAACAGTGATAATCATCCTCATAATGGCAATTGAAAACACGTATTAATGCTAATCAACTCAGTCAACCACTCCCTTCATTTCAGTCGTAGATCTCATAACCTTTCATGTATTAATGTTAATCAACTCAGTCAACCATCTCCTACATCTCAGCCGTAGATCTCATAACTTTCCATGTATGTTAACAATTGCATTCTCATTATCCTCTCCTACCATCATTTTTACGTCAAAACAGTTTAGACTTAACAATGGAAAGTGATGCACAAACTCTCTTAGCCTTGCACTGCTTGAAGGGTACAAATAACACAGCAAAACATAACCATGTTTCATCTCCTTTCTTGATCTCTTATGTTTTATTTCATATATATTTTTCAACTTGCACTAATTTCTTTGAATCTTTGATCTTTTTCAGCTTCATTAGATCCAAATCTTATAACTGATTTGGACAAGTTTGTTAACCGATTGCGAGAAAAAGACCACTTCATTGACAATGGTTGATGATTATGGAAACAAGTGGAATTGCATCACTGTATTTGGAACCAGGCCACATCACCACATCAAGCTTGGTGGACGATGGAAAAGAATGGTACAGACGCGCAGACTTGAGGAAGGTGTCATGGTTAAAGTTGGGTTTCCACATGCTGGCATGAACGACACCATCTGCATTCAAGTCAAGCGTCCAACTGTCGTGAGAGTTTGATGTCTGTAGTGCAATTGATGAAGTGCAGTTTTTAGGGTTTATGTTTTTAGATCCATTTTGATGTTTTTGAATTTTCTTTACATTTTAATGTAATTTATGGTTTTATCTTTCCAATTTAATGTGCTCTCTTTTGATTTCAATGCAATTAAAAGTTTTATCTTTCCAGTTTAATGTGCTCTCTTTTATTTTCAATGCAATTTATGGTTTTAAAATGTTTCTTCGTTTGACTATTGAGCTTAAATGTAATT
>Ga0228710_1005874_pt1 | contig 18891 bp, 13 predicted proteins | sample MedpolnodulmetaG_FD_177995 | JGI IMG/M metagenome (GOLD analysis project Ga0228710, IMG submission 177995) | Root nodule microbial communities from Medicago polymorpha collected in Santa Monica, California, United States - pink nodules | ecosystem: Host-associated > Plants > Roots > Nodule...
ATATATAATATTTTGCCATTCAAATAAATAAATAGGCAAAATAAAGAAATATTATTGAATTAAATTTTGTCATTTAACTATACATTTGAATATGTCTACACATTTGCAAACTGAGATTAAACTAAAAGTTAGATTTCAAGCAAATATTCGAGCAATATAGATTTGTTTAAACTTTTGATTGATCTTTTCATACTTCTTTTAGATCCAACGATTTGTTGCTTCACAGTAGCCATTATCTTCACGATTTGTTTAACCTTGTGGGTTTCGAAATTTACTAAACTTTACTTGTGAAGTAAAGTAAAGTAAATATGATTTTATGGAGTTATATTTATAGTACTAGCCAGCTGCATGATGGCTAATTTTGCGTGTGACCAAAGTTAGTTTTTTTTTCTTACATAAATCGTGTGCATTTGTTATATATGAATAGACTTTAAGATTCTAAACTATTTTAAAACTTTTGTTACATTGAAAGATAAGCATCAACATTTTTGTTTCTTTTTGATGAAAATAAGCATCAACTATTTAAGTTTTTAATGAGAACGTTTTAAATTATTATAACTCTTTATTTAACACTAGCATGCACATGCGCACTCTCGTATCTATCTATTCGCTCTCTTTCAATTGTAATTTAATTATAATTTATCATACTTTTTAATTTAATTAATTTGTTCAATATCAAAAATATCTAAATTTTACTTTCAATATTCAGTTAAATGTTTTAAATTTGAATTTAAAAAAAAATTCATCTTTTACACTATATATAAAGGGAGAGTACATGGTTTTTTATAGCTTTTTCATTTTCAATTATACTCTTAAATAATTTTATCTACTAAAATGTTATATCGGTTGTGTCATTAAAAAATATAAGAATTTAGGTGTTGTTACTACCCAAATCTTGCTTGTATGTTTGTGAATAATTTGTAGCTATGTCACCCATATACACCCTCTCTCTCAATAAGAGGTTTGTACATAGATATGTTCTTTTCTTTGTGATTTTGTTGTCTGAGTGTTACATTGTTTTCAAAGAAAAATGTTTGAAAATTGGAGAGGTGATAGCTATTGAAAAGGTTTTAAGATTAACTAACAAGTACATGTGTGTTTGGTTTCAAAGAAAAATGTTTGCAAATCAAGCGAGAAAAGAAAAGAAAGAAGGGAGAATGAACAAAAGGATGAGAAAAGAGAGATGAAGGAAGTATTTAGTGTTGTATTGTTTCTCATATAAGTTCAAAATAGTTACCATTGTAATTTATAATTTTTCAAAAAATGTAATAGATTTCTATATGATAGTTTACAAAAATTCAGTTATTTGGTAGATGATAGATAATATAAATGTAATGTGGGTTAGAATTCAAAATTGCTTTGTATTTCTATAGTATGTATAGTATCCATTCTCACATGACATACATGACTCCACAATCATTTAATACATGAAGAATGAAAGAGAATGAATTCACATGATACATATCAAATCAAAGTGGTTGTAAAAGATAATATTTATCATATGTATGAAGAATGGATAAAGTTTCTCTAAAATAAACCTATTTTTAAGAAGTTAAAATGGAATTTCATTAAACAAACTTTTTACTTTTCCTGCACAAGGTGTGCTGAAGAGAAGTAAAGAAAAAAATTAAGTTAAATCAGAAACAGGTAAGGGACACTTGAATGAAAAAAAAAATATTACAAGAAATTTAAAGGATCGACCCATCACAAATGGTAGTCAAAAATAAGATTTTTGTGCTTCGTTTTTTACCAACAAAAAGATTGAGCATTAATGTTATTAAGCAAGTGGTGAATAGTATTATTTGAATTCTTAGTTAATATTATCTGCACATGTATTACAAATCATGAATGGTTACAATATCAACCATCAAGATTATTTTGGCCTCTTCATAAAAACCATGAAGATTAAAGTTTGTTTATTTTTTATTTTTTTATACAAGTTTGTTTATTAAATATATAAGGAAAAAACAATGTTTTATGATATAAATATATGCAAACAGTTTTTTATGAGATATAAGAAAATAATTTTTCTCTTTTATGACATAGGAAAAATGTATGTTCTCCTCATTAGTCTCTCAATTTTTTTCTAATATATGTTCTCGATTAATCTCTTAGATGCTCTTTGTTCAAATTACCAACTCACCAGAATATTAATAGGGCCAAAAAAGTCTAGAACAAAGATATTCCTCCTTCCAAATCTCTTCTCTGCTGGAGATTAATGCATAATAGACTGCCAACCGATGACAACCTAACCTCCAGCGGGTGTAAACTACCGTCAATGTGTTCAAACTGTAATAAAAAAGAAGAATCCTCGTTTTATGTGTGTGATTTTGCTATTGGACTGTGGAGAAGGTTTGCGAATTTGCTTAAGACTACATTGCAGTTCACATCTATGGAAGATATCATGGGTCTTTGTGATATAAGTTGGTCCCCTTAGTGTAAGGTTGTGATAACATCTTGCATTGTTAACCTCATTTATGCAATATGGTATAGAAGAAACCAAGTGAGGTTTTTTGAGAAGAGAATTCACTGGAAATCCATCATTAATATCATTATTTCAAATGTTTCCTTGTTTGGTAACAAAAGTACAAAACTATTAAAACATCCTTTATAGATATCGGGGAATTTGTCATCATGAAACAGTTCATGATTGAGTTGCACCCTCCAAAAGCCCCAACCGTTAAAGAAATCATTTGCAACCCTCCAATTCTATTTTGGATCAAGGTTAATACCGATGGGGCTGCCACCAAAAACCCCCTTAAATGCTTCTGTAGGTGGTATATTTAGAGACAGAGAAGGAGTTTGTATTGGATGTTTTGCTCAAAATCTTGGAAATGTTAATGCTTATCATGCTGAATTGGTAGCCGCAATGCTTGCTTTGGAGATTGCTCAAAGAAAAGGTTTCAATCATTTATGGCTGGAAACAGACTCTCAACTTGTCTCTCTGGGTTTTAAGTCTCATGCCTTAGTTCCTTGGTCTATACGGAACAGATGGGAAAATTGTATCTCTTCAAGTAGGAATATACATCTAACCTTATCTCACGTTTACAAGAGAAGGTAATTATTGTGCTGATGGTTTAGCAAACAGAGGTTTGTCACTGCCTACTAATACTTCTGAATGGTGGCCCAACACTCATGAACCCATTAAAAGAGAGTACATTAACAATAGGTTGGGAACACCTAATTTAAAGTTTGTAAATTTTTTAAAAAGTATTGGCTTAGTCCCCCCTCCGCGTTGTACTTCTTTTCTTTTCTTAGAATATATTTTGAATGATGCATAATGAATCATTCTAGCTTAAAAAATAAAAATAAAAAGTTTCTTAATCTCAGCAATTTTCATATAAAAAAAAAATGGACACTACAATAATGTTGATATATATTTTAAAATTAGTCACCCGTTTTCAAAATTTCAGCATATCGATACATAAACAAAAAATTCCATGTATATAATCATATAAAATCTACAACAGGCACGATGCAAATATTTAACGGTATTTTACATATAAAATAAAAAATATTTAATAGAAACACTACATTAAAAAATCCTCAACAAACAGATGCAAATATTTAACGATGCTTTGCTTTGTAAAAAAAACAATATTTTGCATATAAAATAAAAATTGTTTAATTAAAACACTACGTTAATGTTGATATTTTAAAAATAGTCACGAGTTTTGAAAATTTTATCATATCAACTTTCTCATAAAAATTTGCATCTGCAAATATTAAGCGCATAAAGTATAAAAAATATTTTACAAAAAACACTACATTAATGTTGATATTTTGAATATAGTCATTAGTTTTTTAAATTTTATTATATCGACTTTCATATATCGGTACATAAAAAGTTGCTTCCTCAGATATAAGGAAATAAAATCAACAACGAGCGTTGTACCATATTTAACGAATTTTTCATATAAGCAAATAAAATCCACAATGAGTGTGGTGCAAATATGGCGGATTTTTTTAATATAAACGAAAAAAATATTTAATAGAAACATTACATTAATTTGATAATGGAATTTCACTAACCACTGGAATGGTTCATCTCGCACAAGGTGTGCAAAAGAGAACCACCCTAAAAAAATACAACGTCAAGTCAAACGTGCTTCACAAGCTCGCACAAAGTAAACCAAAAACAATAAAAGATGAAAACTACATCACCACACCCATACAACATAAAGGGTAGCGCCACCAATCATGGTAAGCGAAAACAAAGGAAGGCATATTAGCCTTTAGCCAAGTGAAAGAGAGCAACTTAACCTTGTCGGAAGAAGCCAGTGAGTCTAGTTCCTTCTGATTAAAAACTTGGTTGTTCCTTTCCTTCCAAATAACTCAGACACAAGCAAGCCAGATTATTTTAAAGAAAGAGAATAATGTTCTCGGGAACCCCGCCAAATGACTAAACTGAATAAAATGATCGCGAACTGTAGCTGGTGCAGCAAAGGAAACCGACATCCATTGCAAGACTAAGGACCACACTTGTGCAAAGGTATCGCAGCCTAGGAAAAGGTGTTTCGTAGTCTCCAATGAACCTCCGACACATATGTTGTCGTCTTGAAGAAGAACTCGTCGCGCACAAGATTGTCTTTTGTAGGAAGTATCCTAGATGTTATTTTTTTACTATTGCGAATGCACTAGTCTTTTACTAGTTTAAATTATAGATTGTAAATTGTTAACACAGTAATTGAATTCAAGTGGTTAATGAGCTCTACCAAATGGCGAATTATTTAGATGAACCTGAGTTCAATTCACTAGGGTTGTGATTGATTCACCTTAGAAACACTATTAGGATTGAGTCTCTTGGTCACGGAAAGAGATTGAGACTTTGGGTAGAATTAGGTTTGAAGACTTATTCTTGTAACCCTTTGATATCTCTTTGTAAAGTTACTCATCATTATAGTGGAATGGATGACTGCTCTCTCCCCCAGACTAGGTTAGTATTCGACTGAACTGGGTAAGCAAATTATGTGTGTTCTCTCTTTCTTTCTCTCACTATTTTCTACTTTTGCTTGTGTTTATAACTGTCACCCACTTGTTTTGGCTGTTTGATTATTTTGCTCCACACATCAAATATATTATTGGTGTGATTTTTAAACGAATTCACAACACTTTTTTCTTTTTCCTCGTCTTTTATTATCGTTTATGATGATCAAAAAATCTTTTGGCTACTTTATTACTCTTTTTTTTTTATATATATAAAGGCTACCTTATTACTTTATATTGCCCACAATGTTAAATTCATTTACTAAAAAATTTATCTACCACAACTCTCTTTTGTATGTATGCTTTTCCCTAGGCACATCCGTTTTACTTTTGCACCAAGTAATAAAACACAAACAGTTTGAATCTTTTCTACACTAGTGTTCCAACAAACAGTTTGAATCTTTTCTCTTTTGTGTCAATGAATCTATTGTTTCTAAATAAACAAAAAAGTAAATTTTAGGATTTGTTTAATGAGAAATTGAAATCTTTGAAGACTAGTGTTTATGGAACCTTGGCTTCTCTTTAGAGAGAAAGAAGGGAGAACAAATTTTATTTAGTGATTCAATGGATTGAGAACTATAATATTCTTTTAAGCATGCATGTTAACGTAATAGGATTCTCATTGTCCCATAATGGACAAACACTAATATATGCTCAATTAAATTTATATATCATCTTATTTGATAGTCTAATAAGCTTCTTAACATTGGCAACATAAATTAACTTAATGATGAATAAATAATATAATTATTCTTATAAAATGGGACCATATAATAATTGGAATATAAAATTCCAACCTCACATAGACAAAACACATTACATTTTTAATTCAAACTCTAGTCTCTTCAAAACCAGTCAGCTAAATAAGAAGAAAACTTCTTGCTACCTAGTACAATAGTGTACATTATCAAGATCCAAAACTACAAAGAACAACAAAATAAAGGTTTTTTTTTTAACTCTATATGCTCCATTGTTCTACAAATCAAATGCAATGTATATAGTTTGTATTTATGTACATTACAATAACGACAACAAAATCATAGTCTTCAAGTATGTAATATATATCATACCCAATTGCTAGAGAGAGAGAAATCATGAAATCTAAATGAGGCTTCACCGGCTGTATCTCTCTCAAGCCTCGATTGTGAAACCTCGCTAGTGATATCGGTTGGATCAGAAGCTTCTGGAGGCAATGGGAGTGTATGAGTTTCATTTGAAAACCGGCCAATTTGAACTTCAGATGGCAATGGCTGCAGCACAGAAGGAGACAGAGCTCTGAATCTATTGCTACCACCGCTTGAATTAACCAACGATCGGTCCCAAAGGAAGACATGGAGGAGAATTGGAACTCTGGTGTGTCTGTGCAAGGATAGCTTCTGGCTCAAGGAAACTGTGTCGTAACATCGAATTGCTCCAGTTGAAGATACCATCCATGGAAGTACTTTTTGGTTTGACACTCTTGACACTACCAATAATCTACAAGTGTCTGTTGCTAGTTTATAAAGACTGCTTAGCCCTGAACGTGTAGCGGGTACATTTTCTTGATTAATCACTGATGATATGAAAATAAATCCCTGTACATTACAATAAAATTATCAGCTAAAATTTTATTCAATATAGGAACCTCTTTAACTGTATGTATTATAGTAAATATGAATGTTTATATATAGCAAAGATTTTTTTATGTCTCTGCAACATAAGACAAATGATAATCAACAAGAGAAGAGACAGTGGGAGAGAGACCTCTTCAGTACGACTAATGGCGAATCCAAGTTTTGAATCTTCTTCTTTTAGTTTGATCTCAATAGAAAGCTCTCCTCCAACTGGAGCATACCATAAACGAACTGCTCGAACAACACCTATGTCTATTCCATGGTAATCCTCAAAGCCATAAAGGCTTGCATTTGCTAGGTTAGATAAGTCAGACAGAGAACCTGCATTCACAGTAGCAGAAGCTGTCTCTCCAGATATCTGTCACACAAACGGAAAAATCCATATGTTAGTATGTCATGTTAGAGGTTAGAATTCGAATCCTAAACTTCCTTCTCAAACTTCTTCGAATGTCTCAGCTCAACCACTTACGTTATATGTTGGAGACTCAAAATCCAAAATGAATTTTCGATTCTCCCAAGCTTAGTTGTTTAAGTTAACCTACTAAGTCTTTTTTTGTGTGATCATTTACCTTAGTGAGTAATGACTCGGTTTGAATGTTCATGAAGACAATAGGGACCCCTGAAGCTTGACCTGCATTGATCCATGCATTTGCTCTAGCTAGGGTGTCTTCTAGATCATTGTAGCGAGATGCTACTCTATCTGAAGCTTTGGGGAGGAGTAATATGGAAAGAAAGTTACTTGAATTGGGAACTGTTAGCATCTCTTGCATCCTTCTCTCCCATGGATAAGAAACATATCCATCTTGTAGTTTTGTCCTTGTTAGTGCATTTACCATTCTACTGCTTCTTGAAGCTGAAAATTGTGGTTATTGCTTACTAATCAGATGCAATGTGAGAAAGTAAGAAAGCAAAGATGCATGAATGTTCTTGTCTTATGAAGCACTGACACATCAACACAGATAATAATTTAATAAAATGAATTAACTGAATGTAATAACATGTGTCATTGTCATGTCAGTGCCAAACAAGCCTTCAATCAAAAATGTCGGTGCTACAGAGAAGTTGGTATAACCTTACAATCAATTGAAATTCTTAATCCTTGACAAGTCTTTCTTCTCTTTCCTATGTGGGACATTTTTACAATTCACACCAACACAAGTTTTATCTAATGGGACATGTGTTTACTCTTCTAACTTTCGCTCATATTCAACTAGTGTTCCAACAATTAATTACCATATAAGCACTATATAATCAACCAAAAAACTAATTATAATTAACTAGTAACTACCTGATCAATATCAAACCGAATATAATAAATCACCAATTATATCTAACATTTATCTATAACATCTATCTATAGCAAAGTGGGTGAAACAAACTGTCCACATCATTCATGTGCAGCAAGGACCCATGTGACATCACAAGTTTCATGCACAACACAAACAGGGTGCATGAAGTTAACAAAGGTTACATCTCTCACATGAAATGTTATTGCCTCAAACAAAAGGTGTGGCATATTGTCAACATTCAACAACGCCAACCAGTTCAAACGAAGTGAAATAAATTGCTGACAACAGCGTGAGAACTGAGAAAGAGATGAATTTCATTTCTATATAGAGAAGGAAGAAATTTATGCTAAGAAACAACTCACATGATAAGATAGGGTTTGATAAAAGAAAAAGTTAAAAATTAAAATAAAATTCACTTTATTTATGTTACTTATTTTCCCTAATTATGATTGGAGTCTTATATTTATAGTCTAATTTTTAATTAGAATTTTCTCTACTGTTAAATTTTCTAAATCTAAACATATTATAATTAAACAATTTTTTAATTAGCAAATGACATTATAAAAAGTTATTGAAAAAAATCTAGTAAAAGTGAATGATAAATATTTTTTAAGAAAAATATAAACGGAACCTAATGTATCCAAATTGACATGATGTAAATCTAATGAATCTATCACATTTTTATACATTGACCGTGTAAATTTTTACACTTGCATCTAATTAAATTAGATTTTGTAGATATATTTTAAGAACTAACTTAAAAAATGACACAATATTATGATTTAATTGAGTACATACATAAAAAAAATAAAAAATAAAAATTGCCGTTAGTCATAGAAATCAAACAAATGCAGCGGCTACATATGCTCCAAATCTTTGTCCTAACAACATGTACATTTCAGCTGATTTTGTTGACTTTCAAACTCCCTCAACTGTAAAAATTATTCTCGTTTTTTAACCAACTTACTCCCCAAGTCAAAAATAAATATATTCCTTCCCAATTACATAGTTTGCAACTTGCAAGCTCTTTGTAACCTTAAAAGTTAAAACAAACAAGCACCTGTTATGTTAAGGTTCTTGTCATACACGTGTGAAAGTAAATCACGTGAGAATGGAAATAAAAATGTAGCGGGAAGCAACGTTCTCACACGTACTCAAACATTTTTAGAAACAAAAACTAAAAAACACACAACCCAAACTAACTAATTGATTAAGCTCAAATAATTGATGAATTTTATCTAAAGATGGATGAGAAATTATGCATCCGCCCCATGTTGCTCAAAACTGGAGAAAAAACTTTTTAAATACGAATAGTTCAAAAAAAACTAAAATAATTCAATATCTAAATCAAACAATTTTAAGTTGGAGTTTTATTTATCCTCTCGATCGAACTTTGAATTATTAAAACTTAACTCATCGTAATTGGAGTATAAAAAAAAACAACACAAAATAAAAAGTCAAAAAGCAAAAGAGAGGAAGTTGAGGTAGGTGTAAAGTACCTTGAATCTCAAAGCATTCAACTTCAGTTCGATCCAAAAACCCGACAACATAATTCGGGTCATCAATGGATCTCAGAACAAACTGTTTCTTCCCCGATGCATCATTCGGAACAATACAAGCTTGCAACTCCGCCAATTCATCGGAGCCTCGTCGAACCCGAATCATTATCGAAGTTTCCTTCTTCTTATAAGCTTCTTGAAGAATTTTCTGAACTCCACTTCTTCCACCTTTGAAAGGTGAATTGTATCGGATCTGTGATTTTGTTTTTGTTCCGATTCGAAGCTCTTCGACTATGTCGCCGGTTTGAAGCATGTCTACTGTCCATTCATCTGCTTTAGAACTTCCTCGTAGACATTCGATTGATAAAACTTTTGGGTCTCGGGTTGGTGAGTCTGAACTTGTTTGTGATGTTCTGTCCATGATCATGTTTCACTTTGAGGTTGTGTACATGTGATGTTTTTTATATGTATGATAAATTTGGTAAGATATGGAAATTTTGAGTTATTTTATAAAGGTGGTGTTTTTTTTTCGTTTGTTTGGAAAACAGAGAGAGGTTTTTATGTTTTGAGAGGAGAAAGAAGAAGAGGAATTTGACACAATATGAATTTGGTATGTGTCGTGTTTGTGTGAATCTGTCACAATTACTTGATATATAACTGTATAGCTATGCTACCATTTGAAAAATAATTTAGAAGATAAAGTCAAAGAATCTAGAGATTAGTAAATGGTGGGAACATACTCTGAAAGTTCATGTTCTTTTAAAATATTACTAATGGAATTTGGGATTGAAAGCAAATTACTAACAACCTATAAACATTTTCTTTCCGAGCAATGATACATACATATATTTAGGCAAAGCCACACACAAGGTTGTGTGGACTCCTGTCTACACAAATTATTTTTACCAACTATATTATGTATAAGATCCCCACACACAATTGAACTCATTACTTTTATTATTACATATTTAGTGGCTCATAGTAATTGATAATTCTAGTAGATTATACACCCTTTAAGTTTTTTTATTCCTCATGTAAAGGTTAAAACTAACTACATATAGAGAGCTCTCGTGAGTCTTTCTACTTACAACATGAATTTTTAGCAAGCCATTGTCTCATCTCAGTGTAGTCTTGCTAAGTTAATTGATACCATCAAAGTATCACCGGTGGTCACAAAGTTAATTTTTATATATAAGAGATCAATTTATGTTAGTACTCTGCTAAATAACTTATTGTTAGAATATTTATTTACACCCGTGGGACAAAGTATGTTCTTTGCTAGATTATCTTAATATGTGGTTTACCATAAATCAATACTTAATTAAATTCATGAGAAATTCTAACAATGATCGACATTACTATTTAGAAATAGTGGTAGCCGTGAGGCCTTAATAATAGAAGGTTTTACAAATTGAAAGAAAAAAAGTCAAAGTGTAAATTGGAGAAAGTTTCTGACTAGTACAATTGTTCTATCAAGTGATTGATAAAAACTTCAAGACTTCAATAATATCATTTTCAAAAAATGACAAATTGTAGAGAATAATTGTGATATACATTTCTGCTTTAAAAAATAAAATGTAATATATATTTAATGCTACAAACTATGTATATGATGCCTCCACTAATCAAAATTTCTGGCTCCGCTAGTGCACTCTTGTACCTCCACATAGAAATGCAACACGTGGCATTTTCTCTTTCTCTCTCATGTGTATTAGGTGTCATGTTTTGGTTGGTTGTGAAAAGGGTGGTACAATGTGTGTATGGAAAAGGGTGTTTATGTATCTTTATTCTTTGTTTCTAGCCAACATTTGATTGATTCAACTGGTAAGGAATTTGAAGTTCTTAAGCAAGTGGTTAGGAGTTTGATTTCTGACTCATGTATGGGAAAAAAATTTGGTTTAGAAAAAAGAACCCATCTTATGTACCTCACATGTTCTTTGATGAAAATTAGTAAGCGGCAGGGGAAAACTTCGTACCAATATCATGTTTGAAGAAAACATTTTGTTTACACATTAAAGTGTAAAACTTTTTTTTATAAAACTTTTTAACATATGTATTCATTTAAAACAAAAAAAAAGAATCAAACATAAAAAAAAATGGTATTTGTTGTGTGATTTGATTGAATGCATGCATAAATAATTTTACATTTAATTATGTATTTTACTAGATATAAAGGTCGGGGGAGTACTTTCTATTGCATTGAAAAACTAGTCTTTTTTTTTAGAAAAAAAAATAGTTGTATTTAAGTATGGGTCATGTTAACTTATGTTCTAAGGGCACATGTTAAGCAATTCAAAAAAATCAACTTTCCATTAGAAATCATAATATATTAACTTTTAAGAAGTTGAATGCACGGTTTTTTATATGTATATATTTTTAATAAGTTCTTTAACATGTGTTCTTGAGGACACAAGTTAGCATTTATCTTTAAGTATTGAACTTAATTTTTAATGAGCATGAGTTTATTTACTTTTGCGTGTAATGGAGATGGGACGAAATAAAATGTACTTGAGTAAATTCCATTCAAAGTTAATCATTTAATCGGAGCTCCAATTCTACAACTACAACCGACCATAATTGACCAAAATCGTTCTCATTAGTGAAACTAACTCAGTTCCTTTTCAAAAGAAGTTTAAGAACTATACTCCTCCTCCCACTACTTCATATAACTATTTTTAGATACCGTCTAACTAAACTCGTTGACTTAAAACAACACTAATTTTATTTTTTGTTTTTGGATTATATAATGGTTAATAGCAAGGTTTGGTTGGAAATTTGTACTCCATTATAATCACAGTTTAATAATAATACAGTTTATTTTAAATCTGTTTGTATTTTTTAAAAATATATTAGGAAAGAGTAATGTAAAGAAAATGAAGTATGAAATTAAGATTTTTTTTTTTTTGTAGGGAATGATATTAAGAATGTTGATCATTCAGAAGATATTTTAATAAACAGGGATAACAAGATTAAGAAGAGAAAAAAAATTAAAAATAAAATAGAAACAGGATTACCACAATTATTCTTTTCAATCGTTGAATCTATGGAAAAATTGCTTCAAAAAGAGTCTATGGAAAAATAATGACCTTATTTGATGATGTACGGTGTATCTTTTTTTTTTAGGGGAATGATAATCATTGCATTGGTGCATTGGATAAGGGGATAAAAATAGAAACATAATATTGAAAAATGGTGAAAAGTAATAAATTTAACTTTTTAAAAGTCAAAATGTTGTTGAAACCAATGCAAACATGCTACTTTTGGTTTCTTTAACCATTGCCCTGAGGGCAATGATCAGCAAGACCTTTTTTTTAATCATTTATTGATGCGTGTATCTGATTACATTAAGTAAGAAAAGGGTTTTGTTGGTTATTTTTCAGGTTTCCAAATAGGGATCCACATGTAGCAGTAGTAGTACCATCCAAGAAAAAAGGAAGCAGCAGTAGTAGTAAGATCAAAGGTGAAGATATAATTTTAAGGTTTCTCTAATTTCCACAAGTAAATTAGTTTTGCACCATACAAAAGTCTATTTACTATCATTAGATCAATAAGTTTTATTATATTTTATTCGATTAAACGGTGAAATATATTGATCCAATGATTAAAAAACAATTTTGTATGGTACAAGATTTATCTTATATGTGCACAACTTGGCCAAATTTAACGGTTCATATAATATTATTTTATGGGAAAGAATCAAAGAATGGTGTAGTCTTCACTCTTCAAATGAATTTCTTGGAGGAAATGATTTGGAAGTTGAATAGGTAAACAAACAAGTGTGTGGGGTATTCAGCAAATGATGCGGTTTGTGTACACATGTAGACTGACTCTGACTCAATGGAAGCTTCATTATGCGCAGCCCACACAGGCTGAATTTGGAGCACAAACATCATACCAACGTCAGACTTCACAACCTTCATACGTAGTAGGCAAGTAAATTATTATTTGTGAAAATATGAAATGACTATTTAAATTACTATTTTTTTGAATTCACTATTTAAATTACTATTATTTTCCATTATTTTATTCTATCAAATAATATTTTTATATAGTATCCCTGTAAAACGCATTTTGATGGAGATTCCATTCCAACTCCACTTGCTCGGTGCTTCTCACTGCAGCATAAAATTCACAAATGTGAAATACAGATACAGACACCAAACCAGAGTGAGGCTAACAAGAATAATGAAGATGATGACGACAAAACAGAAGATAAGACTAGGGATGTGAAAGCAATTTGAAATTTAAATGCCCGAAGAAATATAATTCTAAACTCATGCTTGCCGAAAAATAAAATCTCTTTCATACATTACATCAAAAATAATGAAGTTAATTTTACAAAAATATAGATTTTAATAATTTACTTTATAATAATAATAATATATTTGAAAATACCGTCAATATTCAAAGATTTGTTGAAGAAATTCTTTGCTATAAAGAACAAAGAAAATGGAGAGCCAAACTTGAGTTAAAATCTCATTCGGGTGGTTGTGAAATAGTTACTAGTGTCACTTTAATTAATTAAAAAAAAAAAAAAGGAGTGCTAGCTATAATGAGAAATGAGCAGAGGTTCATTAGAGGTTATAAATCAGCAGAGTTCATCCCAATGATAAAAATGAAAATGAGGTCTCACTGGTTTGGTTTTGCTTCTTCAATTATTTGACAAGTTAAAAGACCATACTTGATGGGTAAATTAATCTATGAAGGATACTAATCAAAATAAGAGATCATCCCAAAGCATTAGCTGGCTATAATTTACAAAACCATATTTAATGGCTAAAACTTAAAACAGTCCCTGCTGCTACTATCTGTAATCTGTAATTTAACAACACAACAAGTTTTTAAAATAGTATCACCATAAACCTGTAGAATATTGACTACCTATTGTTTCCTTTTGGCTGATTGCGAAGCATAGCGCAATCTAAGAAAATCCAAAATATGTAAGAACAAAAGGCAACCTGTACTCTGCTACATTCCACGACAACCTACAAAGAGAAATGAACACAAATAAGCATATGTGCATGGAAGTCACCTTATTGTAAATTGAATTCCAGAATTTCAAGGTAAAAAAAAAGGCATTTGCTAATCGGAATAGTTGGTGATTCAAGCTGACTTACTCGCCTATTAAACCCATCTCTTATTTGCACTTGCACTCTTAGTTCCATTGAGAGATCGTCTTCTACTCTTTTTCAAGTCCCTACGAGGTGACAATTGCTTTTGGCTCGAAGAAGAAGCTGCATTAGATTTCTGATAAGAAGGAATTTCTTTAAGAGGACTAGTGGATCGAAATTTCGAGCCCCGTTTAATGAGTCCCCCTGAAGAATTTAACCTTTTTGCTGGCGTAGACATCTGATCAATTGTAGATTCGGAACTCTTAATTGGCAGAATGACATCAACAGGAAGATCTTGTACATTGTTGACAGGAGAACTATCAGAATCAGAAGATGAGGGGCTAGTGGTGCTGTCCATATCATAAATTAGGTTATCTCTCATTTGTGGCAGCTGAATTTCATTTGGAATACTTGCAGAGAAGGATGGTCGACGAAGCCTTGAAAGCTGCATAACCTGGTGGAATTTTGAAAGGGTCATTAATATAAGAAACATTTCAAAATTGTAATTAAGAAACATACAAGTTTATTTGAACTCGTAAGAGTTTAGTTAAAAGACAGTTTGTATACAAGTTAGCACTTTTTTGTGACTTAGAATCGTAAACTCGTAAGAGTTTAAAAGTCAAATCGGGAGTTTAACAATCATGCTAAATGTAATGTGATATTGAATGTATTTGCAATAGTAATTCGAATTCTGTGCACATAACCAACAAAAATAAGTCGGTCAATCAACTTATGCACCTAAATTACCTATTGGTGCATTCTATTTGTTTATATATACCATGTATATATGTACCTTTTGTTCCAGAACAACCAAATCCTTCTTTAGTTTTGAAATTGTTGTATTCTTCCTCCGTATAATGTCTTCTAATTCAGAAACCCTCTGTTTTAAATTGTAGTGAAAATGATAAGTGGATTAGGAAAGGGGAAAAAGAAGTTGCAATTTCCAACTTTGGAGAATAAAATCAGATATTACCTTGCTATTAGCAACCTCAGAAGAGTTTAGCAGAGTGGTCAGCTCCTTTATTGTGGTCTCCTTCTCATCGCAGTCCCTCTTAAGATTATAAACATCTTGTTCTACAGCCAAGTTGTTAAACTGAACATAACAAAAAGCATGTCAAAGATAATATTTAACAGATGATATAGAACTAATAAAAACACGAGGAAACCAGGAAAAGAAGCACCGCAAGAGAGTAAAACAAATTAACAACACAAAAATATAATTCTGCCATTGCATTTAACTATGTCAATGCAACAACCACAATTAAGCAATTATTAATTCATTAACTTGATTCCAATTAAAGTCAAGACCTTGGAATGCAAATAGGCTACAAAATCATTTGATGAATGAATTATGAGAATCTAGTTTGATAAAAGTTACGACGAGAATCCTGTATCAACTGATAGATAACCTGATTTATGATGTACTTATAAACTGTAACAGAATAATCATTACCAATATCATTCAACGATGACACTGAAGAAAATAATACCTGGATATCAGCAGCAGATGTGACACTTGAAGCCAAATCCGACAAGCCAGACATTCTTCTCTCCTCTTGGTCTTCATTAGAGAAGGGTGACTTATATTGGAGAACCTCATTTTCACTGGAGGCTCTTCTACTCAAGGCACCCTGCTAACAAAGTCAATGAGTGATTAAGTTCAGAGCTAGTTGTTCCAGTGTTGTCATTTGCGGATAGCAGAAAATAACAGTTTATTCAAATTCCTCTGCACAACAGTGCTATAACACCGCTACCGTTATTTGACAGTATTTAGTACTAAATAGGTGTCGTGGAACAGTAGTGATTTGTTCAAATTCCACTATATACCACTAAGTTTTTCAATAGACGCGTTAGGAAGATACAGAGTTATAATTGCCCAGCACCAAGTGAAAAGCTATATAATAACCACAATACAGTTAGTATATGAGTTTCTTACCATATATTCATTACAGAAGGAAGAGTGTTCATCACAATGCCAACAACCGCAATCAACAAACTTAATTCGCTCAGAGCCAAATGTTTCATCTAATTGCAATTCTCCATCCTTGGTGGTTAACTTGTTGATGGCAGCAACTGTGTTCTCTTTAGAACTGTTAAACTGCTCACAAAGATTGTCAAGCTTCTCCTGCATGCTTGATAACAGCTGGTCCTGGAAAATAGTGATGAAACAAACCAATATTAATACACACATTCAAAGTTGGAACAATCAAACAAGTTCAAAAGTTCATCTTACCATGATAAAAAATCAAAAGCATAGAAAAATACTAATGAGTTCACTGTCATAACAGCTTTTCAAAACATATTACAATTACGAAATATATATCGTTATTTAGCAATGAGTAATCCCATTGAGAAACTTGCTCAACCAAGTTTTCTCATATTCAAGAGGAAAAGTTCCCACGTCAACCACTTGCTTACGGTGCTCTGCAAAGTTATAAATTGCGGATGGGATCACGGTTATGGCCATTGTGGCTGTTGCAATGTGTATTGTTGGCGTGGCGGTGTGAATTTATTTTTTATTAGCATCAAATATTATAATTTATTGCTTATCATATAATTCACATGTCTCCTATTTTCTTAAAATTTCATATCTATCTTACTATTTCATTATCGGTTTTAAAATATCTCCAATTCTTTATAAACTTATAACATCCTCTAAATCTGATATAAAGAAAAAGAAAGATAGAGAAATAAATGGTATGAGCACCATATAGTCCACTACAGCCTAATGAAACTGATGCGCGATGCGTCTATTGGACATACTACGTTGCAGTGTTGCATGGACTTTTAGGTGATTTACAATCACCACGCAATTGTGGAATGATGCAGTTGCGGACACTGTTGCAACTGCAATTTTTCAGCCGCATCATGTGAAGTGTCCGCAATTTAAGCCAATATTGGTCACTATGACAACAATTGCTTAGTAAGTTTGAATTCCTTACCACTAGGACTATTGGTTACTATGACAACAACATTCCTTGGTAAATCACAATCATATTACATAATCTCAAATATTAGCTGATTAGTGATTACTGAGTTAAGGAACACCAAGGCTCTGTTTGGTAAAATTGGCAGTTAAACTAGCTTATAAATATGAAATGACATAAAAATGATATATTTAATTAATATTTAATTTTGTTCAATTAAGATTGTAGGGATAAAATTGAGATAAGTAATGATAAGCTGTAAACTTCAAGCTATAAGCTACTTGAATTAGCTTATCAAAATCCGCTATAAGTTAATAACAATAAGCTATAAACTCGTGAGACAATGATGGTTACCAAACAGGTTTTTTTTAGTCAAGTGAACTTGAAAGACATAAGTTATAAGCTATAAGCTCAAAAATATGTCTTACCAAACAGACCCCAAGAAACCCTAAAAATTAACATAATCACTAATTTACTAACATTTATCAACAAAAGAAGAAAAAAAACATTTATTCTTCATAATCAAAATCAATCATGAAATTAAAAAAGCAGTAAAGCATATTACACTAATAGATTCAAAAATCAACTTTGAAAAGCCAAAATGCCTTTCAAATAATTAAATTCAAATTAATTGGCCCCAGCAACAATATTATAAACACTAAATTAAAAAAATTGAAAGAATAAAAGCAGAAATTATACATACATACCCTAAGCTCAACAGATTTCTTAAGATTGAAAATCTCTCGATCCTTCTTGGACTGAACAGCAGCATGACCAATAACAGCAACAATAAGAAACCGATGAATAGGCGGAAAAAGATCCCAAGCAAATGCAAGTTCATCACTCAATCCACCACCAATAGTTCTCGCGGAGCTAGCTTCATCAGCATTAACAACCCGTCCCTCAAGGTTAATCCACGCCATTGGCTTCGAAAATGAGATCGGACGCCGCGGCTCGACGGTTGCGGCGGATAGACGGCGACGGCGACGGCCGGAGAGGGTGATTGGTGGAATTGAAACGAGACATGGTAATGGTGAAGTCGCGTTAGGGTTGCCGTTAGAGTTGTTCATTGAAGCGTTGTTTGAATTTTGAGTTTGAGAGGGAGAAAAGAAAGAGAAAGAGATTCTACTCTCTCCACGGCTCTATGCCATTTTGTTTAGTTGGATGCTAGTGAAACTTACAGTATCAATCATTTTCTGTCACATTCGCATTTATTGCTATCATTTTCTCTAGAATTCTTAAAAGGATATTTTCAAATTTATTATGTCAATTTATTCAAATAACTTTTTGAATGGGTATTTTTTATTGAGTATTTTGAATGATTTTTTTTTATTCTTTGACCAAGTCTATTTTTATGATATTATCAATAACAAATGAGTATTTTTTTTATCAAATGTAAGAAAATATAATAAAATGTTTATTCTTTTTCTTAGTGTGTGTGTGTTTTTTTTTTTCATTTTGAATAA